>Ga0102924_1001117_pt1 | contig 31602 bp, 29 predicted proteins | sample PaiPotPPM11metaG_FD_80116 | JGI IMG/M metagenome (GOLD analysis project Ga0102924, IMG submission 80116) | Iron sulfur acid spring bacterial and archeal communities from Banff, Canada, to study Microbial Dark Matter (Phase II) - Paint Pots PPM... ... | reverse complement strand
GTCCGGCAGCGGCAAGAGCACGGTGGCGCGGCTGATCGCCCGGCTGGAACGGCCTACCTCCGGGCAGATCCTGCTGCACGGCCGCCACGACGTCGCGGCCGTGCAGCAGGATCTGCCCGGAGGTAGGCCGTTCCAGCCGGGCGATCAGCCGCGCCACCGTGCTCTTGCCGCTGCCGGACTCCCCGACCAGTCCCACCGACTGGCCCGCCCCGACCTCGAGGCTGACGTCGTGCACGGCGTGCACCGTCTTGCGCCGCCGCCGCCAGCCGGACACGAAGACCTTGTCCAGCGCCCGCGTCTCGAGCAGCGGCGCGCCAGGCTGGCCGGCCAGTTCCGCGCTCATCGGGCCGCCACCCGGTCGTCGTAGAGGTGGCAGGCCACGTAGTGCCCGGGCTCGGACTCCAGCAGCGCGGGCACGACCTCGTCGTGGCCGGGCCGGGCCCTGGCGCAGCGCGGGAAGAAGGCGCAGCCCGCGTCGGGCCCGGTCAGGTCGGGCGGCTTGCCGGGCAGCTCGGCCAGCCGGCCGACGTCACCGTCCACGGTCATGGTCGAGCTGAGCAGCGCCTCGGTGTAGGGGTGCAGCGGGCTGGCCACGACCCGCGCGGCCGGGCCGATCTCGGCCAGCCGCCCCGCGTACATGATGGCCAGGTGCGTGGCCCGCTCGGCCACCAGGTCCAGGTCGTGCGAGATCAGCAGCACCGAGAAGCCGAGCTGGGCCCGGAGCCGGTCGATCTCGTCCATGATGCTGCGCTGCACCACCACGTCCAGCGCGGTCGTCGGCTCGTCCATGATCACCAGATCGGGCTCCAGGGCCAGCGCGATGGCGATGACGCAGCGCTGGCGCATGCCGCCGGACAGCTCGTGCGGGTAGGCGCGGCGCCGGCCGGGATCGATGCCGACCAGCTCCAGCAGGTCGCCTACGGACGCCAGGGCGGCCCGGCGCGAGACCCGGCGGTGCGCCCGGATGGCGTCCACGATCTGGGCCTCGATGGTCAGCACCGGGTTGAGCGCGTTCATCGCCCCCTGCATCACCAGCGATACCCCCTCCCAGCGGTACCGGCGCAGCTGGGCGCTGCTCATGGCCAGCACGTTGGCGCCCCCGAAGGTGACGGCTCCGGTGCACCGGGCCGAGCGGGGCAGCACCCGGATCAGGGCGTGGGCCACGGTCGACTTGCCGCTGCCCGACTCCCCGACCAGGCCGAGCACCTCGCCGCGGCCGATGGAGAACGAGACATCGGTGACCGCGCGCACGATGCCGCCGGCGGTGCCGAACTCGACGTTCAGGCCCTGGACGTCCAGGACCGTCTCGCTAGGCGGCATCGGGCTCCTCCTGGCGCACCGGACGGGCCTGACCGCGCGCTCGCCGCCGCAGCAGCCGCGCCCCGCGGTCGCGGATGGTCCGCAGCCGGGGGTTGGTGACCTCGTCAATGGCGAAGTTGAGCATCGAGATGGCCGCGCAGGCCACGGCCAGGCAGGCACCGGCCGGGACGAACTGCCACCAGGTGCCCTGCAGCAGCGCGGAGTTGTTCTGCGCCCAGTACAGGATGGTTCCCCAGCTCACCGTGTTGAGGTTGCCCAGGCCGAGGAACTGCAGCGCGGCCAGCGACCCGATGCCATACCCGATCGCGCCGAACAGCACGGTGGCGATCAGCGACGACAGGCCTGGCAGCACCTCGAAGAAGATGATCCGCGGGGAGCGCTCGCCGATCACCGTGGCCGCGGCGACGTAGTCCCGCCTGACCACCGACAGGGCCTGGGACCGGATGACCCGCGCCGATCCGGCCCAGCCCGCGATGGCCAGCACGAAGCTGACCGACAGGGTGGTGCGGGGCAGGAACGCCGCCATCACCACGATCAGCGGCAGGCCGGGGATGACCAGGAAAATGTTCATCAGCAGCGTCAGCACGTTGTCGGTCCAGCCGCCGAAGAACGCGGCCGACAGGCCGATCACCGTCCCTGCGATGGCGATGACCGCCCCGGTCAGGAAGCCGACCGCGAGCGAGTTCCGGGTCCCCCAGACGACCTGGGCGAACACGTCGTTGCCCTGGCCGGTGGTGCCGAGCAGGTGCTGCGCGGACGGAGGCAGGTTCTGCGGGCCGACGACAGCGGCCGGGTTGCCGGGCGCGATCACCGGCGCCAGCAGGCCGATCACGATCAGGGCCAGCACGACGGCGGCCCCGAACACGGCCTTCTTGCTCGACGTCAGCCGGGCCCAGCCGGCCCGGGCCACGCTCCGTACCGCGCCTAGCACAGCGCTGGCCCGGCTCATGGCCGCCGCACCCGCGGGTCGAGGAGCACGTAGGCCAGGTCCACCAGCAGGTTCGCGCCCAGCACGCCGACCGTGATGATGAGCAGCAGGCCCTGGATGAGCGGGTAGTCCAGGCCTTCGACCGCCGTGTACAGCAAGTAACCAACTCCCGAGTACGAGAAGACCACCTCGGTCAGCAGCGCGCCGCTGACGATGAAGCCGACGGCGATGCCGGCCGAGGTGGTGACGGGCAGCAGCGCGTTCCTGGCCCCGTAGTTCAGGGCGATCCGCAGCGGGCTCAGGCCCTTGGCCGTGGCCATGGTGATGTAGTCCTCGGACAGCACCGAGATCATCGAGCTGCGCATGACGATGAGCCAGTTGCCCACCGACACCGCCACGATCGTGGCCACCGGCAGCACCGCGTGCACGATCACGTCGCTGATGAGCTCCAGCTGAATGACGGGAACTGCTCGATGTTGTACGAGTGGCTGACCGGCAGCCAGTTGAGCTTGATCCCGAAGACGAACACCGCCGCGGTGGCCAGCCAGAAGTAGGGCACCGAGGCCATGAAGACGGTGGACGGCGTGAGCACCGAGTCGACGATGGTGGCCCGCCGCCAGGCGACCAGGATGCCCAGGCCCACCCCGAGCGCGAACCCGATCACCAGCGAGCTGGCCCCGAGCAGGACGGTCCACCAGATGGCCGACTTGATCACCGTCGACACCGGCGTCGGGAAATAGGCGGTGGAGATGCCCAGGTTCCCGTGGGCCAGCTCGTTGAGGTAGCTCAGGTACTGGCGGGCCAGCGAGGCGTGCGTGTTCACCCCGTAGATGACCCTGATCGCGTTGAGCTGGGCCGGGGTGAGCTGACCGCTCATCCGCGACAGCAGGCTGGAGGCCGGGTCGCCGGGCGCCAGCCGCGGCAGCAGGAAGTTGATGGTCAGCGATCCCCAGAGCGCGATCAGGTAGAACCCGACCCGGGAGAGAAGGTAACGCATGCCGTCCTTTCCGTGAGGCGCGCGAGGGGCGGGCCCGGCCCGGCCGGCCGGGCCCGCCCCGGCCGGTGCTAGTGCGCCGGCCGCACGGTGGTCAGGACGATGACGGCGCCCGGGTAGCGCGTCTGCCCGGTCGCGTACGGATCACTGGCACTGGGCCAGCCGGTGAACCGGGCGGTGTTGAACTCGCCCCAGTCGGGCTGGGTGAACAGCGGGATGACCGGCGCCACCTTCGCGAACTCGGCCTGCAGCTCGTCGGCGATCTTCTGCTGGGCGGGCTGGGTGTTAGCCGCGGCGAACTGGGCCAGCAGCCTGGTCGCCACGGGGTCGCAGAAGCGGCCGAAGTCCTGGGCCGCCAGCTTGCCGACCGGGGTGACGTTCTTGCAGCTCATGTAGAAGTTGTAGAACGTGTACGGGGTCGTCCCGAGCTGCTCGAACATGTGCGCCACCTGGAAGTGGCCCAGTTCGACATCGCTGATCACGGTGTTCCACGCCTTGGGCGCGACGACCAGGTTGATGCCGATCTTCTTGATGTCCGCCGCCACGTTCTGCGAGGACTGCACGTAGTCGCTGGACGTCGACCCGGTCTCCAGGGTGAACGTCATCGGCTTGCCGTCGGGCATCAGGCGGATGCCATTCGGCCCCATCTTGTAGCCCGCCGCGGTGAGCATCTGGTTGGCCTTGGCGACGTTCTGCGTCGTCCAGTCATCAGCCTTGGCGATGGCCGGGTCGAACCAGTTCGAGGTGGGGCTGAGCCCGGTGGAGTTGCCGATGGCCGTGTACGTCCCGTACACCGAGGTGACGTTGGCCTCCCGGTTGATGGCCATGCTCATCGCCTTGCGCACGATCACGTTGCTGAACGGCGCCATGGTCGTGTTCATGACCAGCGGGATCGTGCCGCCGGTCTTGGCGAACCAGTAGTGGTTGTCCTTGGGGTTCTTGTCCGCGAAGGTCTTCTGGACGTTGGGAATGTAGGCGTCGCCCCAGTCCACCGTGCCCTGCACGACGGCCTCGTTCTCCGACTGGGGCGAGTAGGCCGGGTATCTGATCCCGGCGAAGTGCGGCTTGCCCGGCTGCCAGTAGTGCGGGTTCTTGCCCAGCACGTAGGCCTGCGGGGCGAAGCTGGTGATCTGGGTGAACGGGCCGGTGCCGACCGGGTCCGGGTTAGTCCACTTCACCGGGTTGCTGATCTTCGACCAGACGTGCGCGGGCGTGATCACCTGCTGGCCCACCTGGCCCAGGGCGGGCGAGAACGGCTCGCTGAAGGAGAAGCTGACCTTGTACGGGCCCTGCGCGGTCACGCTCTTCACGTACGGGAACCCGCCGCCGGCGAAGTACTTCTTCAGGATCTGGAACGTGGAGACGACGTCGGCCGAGCTGAACGGCCGGCCGTCGGACCACTTCACGCCGTGGCGCAGGCTGAAGGTCAGGCTGGTCGAGTCCGGGCCCCAGGTCCAGCCCGTGGCCAGCCAGGGAATGTACTTGCCGCTGGTCGGCGTGTAGACGACCAGGGGCTCGTAGATGGCCGTGGTGGTGCCGAGGTTCGCGTCCGGCGAGAACGGGTTGAAGTTCCTGGTGTAGATGGTGACTTCGCCCTCGCCGCTCATCTGCAGGATGGCGTTGCTGGAGGACTGGGTGGCGGACGTCCCGCCGCCCGAGCCGCAGCCAGCGACGAGGATCGCGCCACCTGTCAGCAGGGGCAGGCATGCCGCGAAGAATCTCTTGTGTCTCATGTGACGTTCTCAACCCTTGAATGCTCGATTGGCGGCGCCCCTGGTAGTGGCGCCGAGTTCAGTGGCGGCCTCCTGGCCGCGGCTCCCGCTGCCGCCCCGAGCGGGGGCTGCCGCCCCGGCGGGCAGGCCTGCTCGCGGCCTGATCAGGCCGCGAGCAGGTCATGCCAGGGGGCAGGCGGGGCAGCGGGCGGCGGACCGCGGGCTGGAGGCGAGGGTGCCAGGCGGGCGGCGCGGGCCTTCTGGGGCCCGGATGCCCGCTGGCACTGACACCGTGACCGTTCTCGGCTTCCCCTCCCAGTAGCGGGTCACGGTCCTGGCTGTGGCGGAGACACACCAACTGATGAATCGAGTTACCCGGCGCTGAGCGGGGAATCTACCAACGTGCGCCGGGATGGTCAAGAGTGCGCCGACATCCCTTTTCGGCCGCCATAGCCAGCCAGCTCCCCCGTGAGCACATCGGGCGCGCCGGGGTCTTGACGGGTTCGTGAACGGCGGGCTACATTCCGGTCGGCGCTCTGCTAACTCGATACACCAACTGGCTCACTCGATACACCAACCCGGTCAGGTGCGGGTTACCGGCTGGCTCGCCGGTGGCCCGCCGGTGACCCGCACCTGACCGAGTACCCCCGACTGATCGAGTACCCCCGACTGATCGAGGAGAACTGTTGTCCCAAGCCGCCCAGATGCAGCTCAGCATCGACTGGGACCGGTCCGCGGGGGTGCGCGACCCGCTGTTCTTCGGGTACTTCCTGGAGCACTTCCACCGCCAGGTCTACGGCGGTGTCTACGACCCTGGCTCGCCGCTGGCCGGCGACAACGGGTTCCGCGGTGACGTGCTGGACGCGGTACGGCGGCTGCGGCCGGCCGTGATCCGCTGGCCGGGCGGCTGCTTCGCGTCGGGCTACCACTGGCGGCACGGAGTCGGCCCCGACCGGGTGCCCAGCTATGACAAGGCCTGGCGGGTCGAGGAGCCCAACACCTTCGGCACCGATGAGTTCATCGAGTTCTGCCGCCTGACGGGCGCCGAGCCGTACCTGTGCGCCAACGCCGGGACCGGCACCGCCGAGGAGATGAGCGACTGGGTCGAGTACTGCAACCTGAACGGCCGCAGCCGCTTTGCCCGGCTGCGGCAGGAGAACGGCCATGCCCGCCCGCACCAGGTGCGGCTGTGGGGCATTGGCAACGAGAACTACGGCTGGTGGGAGATCGGCGCGCGGGACAGCTCGGAATGGGGCCGGTTCGTGCGCGAGGCCGCGAAGATGATGCGGCGAGTGGACGACCGCGTCGTCCTGTCCGCCGCGGCCTTCATCGACCTGGACCGGGACCTGGACCTGCTGGTCGACTGGGGCCTGAGCCTGCTCAGGACGGCGGCCCCGCAGATCGACCTGCTGGCCATCCACGGCTACGCGGTGCTCACCGAGGGCGCCGGCTACCTGGAATCGGTCGGCCGGATCGGCTTCGCCGAGACCCGGATCCGGCGCGCGGAACGGCTGCTGGAACTGCTCGGACCGGATCAGCGGATCCGCATCGCGTTCGACGAGTGGAATCCGCGCGGCTGGCATTTCCCCGGCTTCGACGGGCGGCAGCGGCCCGACATCTCCGAATGGGACCGTAACGACGACAACTCGGCCTACACGATGGCCGACGCCATCCTGCACGCATCGTTCCTCAACACCTGCCTGCGGCACTGCGCCTCGGTGGCCATGACCTGCCTGTCGCCGGTGGTGAACACCCGCGGGCCGATCTTCACCCACGGCGGCGGCATCGTGCTCCGGCCGACGTACCACGTCTGCGACCTCTACACCTCGCTGCTCGCCCCGGAGGTGCTCGACGCCCACGCGCGGATCCCGGTGTTCACCGCCGCGGGCCAGGACGCCGCCGGCCCGGTCACGCTGCCCCGGGCCGACACGGTGGCCACCGTCGACCGCGCGTCGGGCCGGCTGGCGGTCGCGGTCTGCAACCTGCACCCGGACCAGCCGCTGGACTGCGTCATCTGGGTGCCGGGACGGGCCCTGGCCGGGCCCGGCCAGGTGACCACGCTGACCGGCGCGACGCCCAGCTCGTTCAATGACGTCGGCCACCCGGACGACGTCCGTCCGACCGCCGCCCCGGTGCCCGCCGACGGCGACACCTGCCGGATCCGGCTGGGCCCGCACTCGGTCAGCATCGTGGAGTTGCATACCTCCCCCGCGAACTGACCGGCACGCCCCGGGAGACTGTGCCCGATGGAACCTGCTCCGGCATCAGCCACCCAGATGACCGCCTCGCCGCTGTCCGGGCCCGGGCACGAGTCGATCGAGCTGCGGGCCCGCCGCCTGGCCGCCGCCCGGCGCCGCGCCACCGCGCTGCTGGGCGCGGTGACGCTGGTGTTCGTGGCTGTGACGGTGTACGGGGCGCACGGCACCGGGCTGGGCTACGTGCAGGCCGGGGCCGAGGCGGCCATGGTCGGCGGGGTGGCCGACTGGTTCGCGGTCACGGCGTTGTTCCGCCACCCGCTGGGGCTGCCGATCCCGCACACCGCGCTGATCGTCGAGCGCAAGGACCAGTTCGCGGCCACGCTCGGCCAGTTCGTGCAGGAGAACTTCCTCAACGCCGAGGTGCTGACCGAGCGGATCCGGGGGGCCGGGCTGGTGTCCCGCGGCGCCGCCTGGCTGGCCGATGAGGACAATGCGGCCGGCCTGGCCGGGCACGCCGCCAACCTGGTCGTGAACGTGGCCGGGGCACTGCGCGACGAGGACGCCCAGCGGGTGCTCACCGACGAGCTGACCCGCGCGGCCGGCGCCGTCGAGGTGGCGCCGCTGGCCGGGCGGGTGCTGCGGGTGGTCATCGCGGGCGGGCACCACGCCGGGCTGTTCAACTCGATCGTGTCCGCCGCCGACCGCTACCTCGGTGATCATTACGAGGACCTGCGCGAGCTGTTCGAGGCCGAGGCCCCGCGCTGGGTGCCGGCCGGACTGTACCGCCGGGTCTTCGACCGCCTGTACAGCCGGCTGCGGCAGCGGCTGGTGGCCATGGCCGACGACCCGCGCGACCTGACCCGGCAGCAGTTCGAGACCTGGATCGCCGGGCTGCCCGACCGGCTGGAGACCGACCCCGAGCTGCGCGAGCGCGGCGAGCGCATCAAGCGCGACGTGCTGGGCAGCGCCGCGCTGCGGGACTGGTCCTCGTCGCTGTGGCAGCACCTCAAGGACGGGCTCCGGGCCCAGGCCGCCGACCCGCGGTCCGAGCTGCGCCGCCAGCTGGCCGGCGCGATGACCGCGGCGGGCCGTCGGCTGGGCTCGGACCGCCGGCTGGAGGACAGCCTGGAGCGCGTGGTCGAGTCGGGCGCCAGGTCGCTGGCCAACCAGTTCCACGACGAGCTGGCGGGCCTGGTCACCGGGACCGTCCAGCGCTGGGACGCCGAGCAGACCTCCAGCCAGCTGGAGCTCCTGCTCGGGCGCGACCTGCAGTTCATTCGCATTAACGGGACGGTGGTGGGCGCGGGCGTGGGCCTGATCCTGCATGCCATCGTGATGGCCGTGGGCTGACCCGCGCCCGCGCTTGACCGGCGGCAGGCGGGTCAGCGGCCGGCCGGCCTGGCGGTGGCGGCCAGGACCGGGATGACCGTCGCGGCCACCACCAGGTGCAGCACCACCAGCCCCACCGCCGCGGCCGTGGTGGTGGCCGCGGCCGCCGGCAGGCCCAGCGACAGGACCAGGACCAGCAGGGCGGCGCCGGTCCAGATCAGGCGAGCGCGCGGCGTGCCCCGCTCGAGCACGGCCAGCAGCAGCCAGCCCAGCAGCCCGGCCACCAGGGCCGCGCCGATGATCTGACCGGCCACGACGGTCTCGGGATGCATGGAACCGAACTTGACGCTCAGCCGGACGCCCAGCAGCGGGACCTCAATGCTCCAGGCGACGGCCGCGGCGGCCGCGGCGCCGGCCACGGCCAGCGCGCGGGTCCGGATCCGCCTGACGTCACGGACGGCGGGAGTGGTAGCAGCGAGCATGTCCTTCTCCTTATCTCGTTGCCTGGTGCGGCACCCGGCGGTGCCGCTGACCACGAGACTGGCCCGGCCACCCGTAGTCCGGCATCGGCCAGCCGCCGACACCTGGCCTGCGCCAGACGCGGCAGCGCCGTACCGCGCACGCAGTACGCCGCGGGACTCCGCGGCGACGATGGCACCGGCCGCGACTCGGTAATACGCTCCAGGTCATGAGCACACTGCCCGCCACCCTGCGCGCGGTCCGGCCACCGCGGTGGTGGCCGGGCGCGGCTGGTGTCGCGCTGGTGCTGTTGCTCACCGTGATCGGCTGCTATGTCGAGGCCAATCCGGTCCACCACTACGGCGGCCTGCACCTGACCAGTCATCCGCCGCTGGCCGCCTACCTGGTGGTCGCGGCGGCCGCCCTGGCCCTGGTCGCGCGGGACCGGGCTCCGGTCGCGGTATTCGCCGTCACGGTGGCGGCCGCCGTGGCCTGGGCCGCGCTGGGCCAGATCGACGGCGCCGCGCTGGTGCCGGTCCTGGTCGCGCTGTTCTGGGTCGCGCTGACCCGGCCGCGCGGGGTGGCGGTGGCGGCCGGGCTGGCCGGGGCGGCGGCCATCTTCGCGGCCGAGGGCGCACTGGGCCCGTTCGGCTGGCTGGGCGGGCCGAACACGACGATGTGGCCCGAGCTGCTGGCCGCGGGCGCGCTGGGCGGGTACGTGGCGGCGCGCCGCAAGTGGCTGGCCGCCGAGCAGGAGCGGGCCGCCCAGGCCGAGCTGATGCGGGAGGAGGAGACCCGCCGCCGGGTCGACGCCGAGCGCATGCGGATCGCCCGCGAGCTGCACGACGTCGTGGCCCACTCCATGGCCATGATCAACGTGCAGGCGACCGCGGCCGGCGTGCTGCTGGCCGAGGACCCGGCCGCCGCGGCCGCCGCGATCCAGGCCATCCGCGGGGCCAGCAAGTCCGGGCTGCGCGAGCTGCGCGCGATCCTCAAGGTGCTCAGGGACGCCTCCGGGACGCCCGCCCCCGGCCTGCGCGACATCCAGGCCCTGGCCGACGCCACCACCGCGGCGGGCACGCCGACCACGGTGCGGGCCGAGGCCCCGGCCGTCGCGCTGCCCCCGCCGGTGGCCCTGGCCGCCTACCGCATCGTGCAGGAGTCGCTGACCAACGTGGTACGCCATGCCCGGGGCGCGTCGGCCACGGTGATCGCCCGCCAGGACAGCGGACACTTGTTAATCGAGATCTTTAATGACGGTACGGCGGGAGCGGCCGCGTTCCCCGACGGCGCGGGCGCCGGGCTGGCCGGCATGCGCGAGCGCGCGGCCGCGCTGGGCGGCACCCTGGAGGCCGGCCCGCGGCCCGAGGGCGGGTTCGCCGTCCGCGCCCGGCTGCCGCTGGCGGCCGGCGCTCCCCCGCAGCCCGCCGAGGGCCAGCCCGCCGCCCGGTCGCTGGCGGGCCCGCCGTGATCCGGGTCCTGCTGGCCGATGACCAGGCGCTGGTCCGGGCCGGGTTCCGGGTGCTGGCCGGCCAGGCGCCGGACATCGAGGTCGTGGGCGAGGCCGCCAACGGGGCCGAGGCGGTCGAGCTGGCCCGCTCGCTGCGGGCCGAGGTGGTGCTCATGGACATCAAGATGCCGGGCACCGACGGCCTGGAGGCCACCCGCCGCATCGCCGCCGACCCCGGCCTGAGCGGCGTGCGCGTGATCATCCTGACCACCTACGAGGAAGACGAGTACATCTTCGCCGCCATCCAGGCCGGGGCCAGCGGGTTCCTGGTCAAGGACACCGAGCCGGAGGACCTGGTCAGCGCCATCCGGGTGGTGGCCCGCGGCGACGCGCTGCTGTCCCCCGGGGTCACCCGCCGGCTGATCTCGGGCCTGGCCGGCCGCGGCCCGGCCCAGCCGGTTGACGCCTCCGCGCTGGCCGTGCTGACCGAGCGCGAGCGGGAGGTGCTGGCCCTGGTCGCGGGCGGGATGACCAACGACCAGATCGGCGCGGCCCTGTTCATCAGCCCGCTCACGGCCAAGACCCACGTCAACCGGACCATGGCCAAGCTCGGCGCCAGGGACCGCGCCCAGCTGGTGATCATCGCCTACGAGACCGGGCTGGTCCGCCCCGGCCTGTCCTGAGCCGCCGCTCCCGAGCGATGGTTCCGCCGGGAGACTGCGTACCTAGAGTAAGAGACTAAAGCGAGACTTCAGCGACAGGAGTTCCCTGTTCTACTGATCTGCGTTGTCGTGCCCTAGCACGCGGCCCACGAGCAGGAGTTTGGGGAGCACATGTCACGTCTCCGGTCCATCACGGCCCAGTCCCCCGCGATCGTCATCTCGGTCCTGGCGCTGGTGTTCGCGCTCGGCAGCGGCGCCAGCTACGCCGCCACGCGCAGCACCGGGGCAAGCCCGCAGCAGGCGGCCAGGGTCACCTTCCACAAGCTGAAGCTCATTAACGGCTGGCATTCGTCGCAGGGCCAGTACGGCACCGGGAACCCGTCCTACGCCCAGCAGAACGGAATCGTGTACCTGTCGGGGTCGCTGCACGCCGCCAGTGGCAGTCCCGGCGAGTTCGCCGTGCTGCCTAAGGGCAACCGGCCGTCGCACTACCTGTACATCACTGTTTACACCCTTGACCAAACCACCGGGGCCATCGAGATCATGCCGGACGGCGTGATGTATGCCATTGGTTCCCAGACCTTGGGGTACGCCTCGCTCGCGTCGGTCTCCTTCCCGGTCAACTCCTAAGCCGCCGGCTGGACGCTGCCTGAGTGGGGCAGGCCAGCGTGTTGGCCGAGGGATCGAGCACGGTCAAGACCCAGGTCAGCCGCATCCTGCTCAAGCTGGGCCTGCGCGACCGGGTGCAGGCCGTTGTCACGGCCTACGAGTCGGGCTTCATAGTCCCCGACCGATCAGCGCCCGGACGTGGGCCGCGACCGCCCCCTGGCTAAGAATGGCATAGGGCTCCTGGCCGTGGCCGCGATCCTGACCATCGCCGGTCCGGGGCAGACCGCCAGCGCCGTGTCATGGCCCGTCACCGGGCTGGCGCTGGTGACCGCTGCCTGGCTAGCCGCGATGCTCGTCCCGCGGGTCTCGCTAGCCTCGCCGGCCTGGCGGACGGTGTACTACGCCGGCCTGCTCGGACTGCTGTCCTGGCTGATCGCCTGGGGACCCTGGTTCACGCTGGTGTCCTGGACCGCTTGTGTCTACGCGTTCGCTCTGTTCGAGGCGAGGCGGGCATTCTTCGCCGCCGCCGCGGGCGGCGTGGCGCTGACCGCGGCGCAGGCCGGCTCGCCGGTGCCCTCGTCACGCGAGGCGCTGCCGCTGTTCGTGCTGTCAGTGGTGGCTCCGCTGCTGGCCGGGGGCTGGTACCTGGGCCGGGAGAACACCGTCCGGCGGCGGCTGATCGATGACCTGGCGGCCGCCAACGCCGGCCTGCGGGCCGCGTCGGCGGCCAACTACCGGCTGCACGAGCAGCTGATCGAGCAGGCCCGGCAGGCCGGGGTGCAGGACGAGCGGCACCGGATAGCCCGCGAGATCCACGACACGCTGGCCCAGGACCTGTCGGCCGTGGTGGCCCAGCTCGAGGTGGCGCTGACCTCGGCCGAGTACGGGACCAGTGGCGGCGGCCGGTAGCCCGGGCCAGGGACGTGGCCCGCGACGGCCTGAGCGAGGCCCGGCACTCGGTCCGGGCGCTGGCGTCTCCGCTGCTGGACAACGCCGCCCTCCCGGAGGCGCCGCGCGAGCTGGCTGGCCGGTGGCAGCGGCAGACCGGGGTGGTCGCGGTCTGCCGCGCCAATGACGATGTGCCGCCGCTGCCGGACGAGGTCCAGGCCGCGCTGCTGCGGGTGGCCCAGTCGGCCCTGGCCAACGTGGCCGAGCACGCGGGCGCCTCGCAGGCCCGCCTCACCCTGTCCTGGGTGCAGGACGCGGTCTTGCTCGACGTGTGGGACGACGGCGCCGGATTCGACCCGGCGCGGGCTCTGGCCGGCTGCCCGGACGCGCCGGAGGATCGCGGCTTCGGGCTGACCGGGATGCGGCAGCGCCTGAGCCAGCTGGCCGGCTGCCTGGCGATCGAGAGCGCGCCCGGCCGGGGATCGGCGATCAGCGCGCGCATCCCGGTCCCGGTGCCGCCCGCGGCCGGGGCGCGCCGGTGACCGGGCCGGTCCGGGTGCTCCTGGTGGACGACCACCCGGTGTACCGCGACGGCCTGCGGCAGCTGCTGGACAGCACCGGCGACTTCACGGTCGTGGCCGAGGCCGGGGACGGGCTGGAGGCGCTGGCCTGGGCCCGCCGCGAGCGGGCCGACGTGGTCCTGATGGACCTGCGCCGGCCCCGGATGGACGGGGTTACCGCGATCCGCCGGCTCGCTGAGATCGCGCCCGCGACCAGGGTGCTGGTGCTCAGCACCTACGGCGCCGACGACGAGGTGCTGTCGGCCATCGAGGCGGGCGCCGTCGGTTACCTGCTGAAGGACGCCTCGCGGGCCGACCTGATCAGCGCGGTGCTAGCCGCGGCCCGGGGCGAGCCGGTGCTGTCACCGCCGGCCGCGCGCCGGGTCCTCAGCCGGATCCGCGAGCCCGCACCGGAGGTGCTGAAGCCGCGTGAGCTTGAGCTGCTGCGGCTGGTGGCCGGCGGCGCCACCAACCGCGAGGCGGCCGGCCGGCTGTTCGTCAGCGAGGCCACCGTCAAAGCCCACCTGCTGCGCATCTACGAGCGCCTGGGCGCCCGCGACCGCGCCTCCGCGGTGGCCGAGGCCTACCGGCGCGGCCTGCTGACCTGACTGGCCCGCGGCGCCGCGCAGACCGTCCGCAATAGCCGATCGGCCAGGACCACCTGGCCGATCGGCGCACCCGCGAACGCTGTGGCGGATCTGGATCACCGCCCGCCGCTATCCGGCCCTGCTCAGGGAATCGTTCGGCACGCGCGCGCGGGCCGTGCTGCGCCGCTACCCGCTGTCCCGGTACCACCACGACGCCGAGATCGCCTGGTCAGCGGTGTTCACCGACCGGATCTGGGCCTGCGGTCAGGTCGCCACGGCCGATGAGCTGGCCAGGTTCACGCCCGTCTACACCTACGAGTTCGCCGACGAGCATGGCCAGCCGCTGGCTAACCCTGCCCCCCGGCTTCCCGGCCGGCGCCTCGCACGGCTCGGAGCTGATGGACTTGTTCGATGTCGCCGGGCGCCGGCCCATCACCAGCGGCTACTACACCCCGGCGCAGCGGCGGCTGGCCCGTGACCTGATCACCTACTGGACCACGTTCGCCCGCGCCGGCCATCCATCCGGCGCCGGGCTCCCGGCGTGGCCAGTCTCCCGGCCCGGTCATGCCGAGCGGCCCGCGCTGCGGCTCGCGCCCGGCCCCGGCGGCATCAGGCCGGCGGATGCCGCGGCCCGAGCACCAGTGCGCGTTCTGGCTGCGCTAGCTCACCGGCTCTCATCCTGGTCTGGATGTGAGCCGGTGCACTGTCGTAGCTTTCGCACGTGGACTTCGAGATCCCGGCCGACCTGGCCGCCTACCTGACCGAGCTGGACGAGTTCATCGAGCGCGAGATCCGGCCCCTGGAGCGCCAGGACGACAACATCCGGTTCTTCGACCACCGGCGGGAGGACGCCCGCACCGACTGGGACCGCGGCGGCCTGCCCAGCCCCGAGTGGGAGGCGCTGCTGGCCGAGGCGGTGCGCCGGGCCGACGCCGCCGGGCACTACCGGTACGCGTTCCCGGCCTCCTGCGGCGGCCGGGACGGCACCAACCTGGGCCTGGCGGTGATCCGCGAGCACCTGGCCAGCCAGGGCCTGGGCCTGCACTGCGACCTGCAGAACGAGCACGCGATCGTCGGAAACAACGTCGGCCTGCTGCTCATGCTGCACTACGGGAGCCCCGGGCAGCGGGCGGAGTGGACCGAGCGGCTGGCGGCCGGCCGCGGCGGGTTCGCGTTCGGGATCACCGAGCCCGCGCACGGCTCGGACGCCACGTTCATGGAGACCACCGCGGTGCGTGATGGGACCCAGTGGGTCATCAACGGCGAGAAGACCTGGAACACCGGCGTGCACGCCGCCACGCATGACCTCATCTTCGCCCGCACCAGCGGCCAGCCCGGCGACGCCGAAGGGATCACCGCGTTCCTCACCCCGGTCGGCTCCCCCGGCTTCACCGTCGAGGAGTACCTGTGGACCTTCAACATGCCCACCGACCACGCGCATGTCACATTCCGAGACGTTCGCGTTCCGGATAGCGCCGTGTTCGGCGGCGAGGGACGCGGCCTCCAGGTGGTGCAGCACTTCTTCAACGAGAACCGGATCCGGCAGGCCGCCTCCAGCCTCGGCGCGGCCCAGTACTGCGTGAACGAGTCGGTCGCCTACGCCATCCAGCGCCGGCCGTTCGGCAAGCCGCTGGCGGCCAACCAGGCCATCCAGTTCCCGCTGGTCGAGCTGCAGACCCAGTGCGAGATGCTGCGCGCGCTGATCCACAAGACGGCCTGGCTGATGGACACCCAGGGCCCCTTCTCGGCCTCCGACAAGGTGTCCATGTGCAACTACTGGGCCAACCGCCTGTGCTGCGAGGCCGCCGACCGGGCCATGCAGGTGCACGGCGGCCTGGGCTACTCGCGGCACAAGCCGTTCGAGCACATCTACCGGCACCATCGCCGGTACCGGATTACCGAGGGCACCGAGGAGATCCAGATGCGGCGGGTCGCCGGGTACATGTTCGGCTTCATGCACCAGCGCGCCCCCAAGGGCGTGAGCGCGGACTGATGGACCCCGACGAGCGCGACCTCGCCGCCGCCCTGGGCGACGTCCTGGGCCCGGTCACCGTCGAGGCCCTGACCCGGCTGACCGGCGGAGCCTCACGGGAGACCTGGTCGTTCGACGCCGTGGCCGACGACGGCTCGCGCGCCGAGCTGATCCTGCGCCGCGACCCGCCCGGCCGTCCCGGCGAGCCCGGCGCCATGAGCCGGGAGGCCCGGGTCATCGGCCTGGCCCTGGCCGCCGGGCTGGCCGTGCCCGAGGTGCTGCTCAGCACCGGGGAACCGGATCTGTGGGGCACGGCCGGCCTGGTCATGCGCCGCGTCGCGGGCGAGACCATCGCCCGGCGCATCCTGCGCGACGCCGCCTACCGCCCGGCCCGCCAGGTGCTGGTCGGCCAGGTCGGCGCGTTCGCGGCCGGCCTGCACGCGCTGCCCGTGCCCGCCGGGCTGACCGCCGCCGACCCGCTGGCCGCGCTGCGCTCAGAGCTGGCGGCGTTCGACCAGGTCAGCCCGGTGTTCGAGCTGGCGCTTGACACGCTGGAGGCGGACCGCCCGCCGGCTCGCGAGCCGGTGATCGTGCACGGCGACCTGCGGCTCGGCAACCTCATCGTCGGCCCCGATGGGCTGCGCGCGGTCCTGGACTGGGAGCTCGTCCACGCCGGCGACCCGGCCGAGGACCTGGGCTGGTTCTGCGTCAAGGCCTGGCGGTTCGGCGTCGACGCGCCCGCTGCCGGGCTGGGCAGCAGGGAGCAGCTGCTGGCTGCCTACCGGGCCGCGGGGGGCGCCGGCATCACGCTGGACGAGCTGCGCTGGTGGGAGATCCTCGGCACCCTGCGCTGGGGCGTGATCTGCATGACCCAGGCTCAGGCCCACCTGTCCGGCGCCTACCGTTCCGTCGAGCTGGCCGCGATCGGGCGCCGGGCCTGCGAGCAGGAATGGGACTTGCTGCTGCTCCTCGCGCCCGAGGCCGCCGCACGGGCGGCGGCCCGCCGGCCCCGGCTCACCGATGCGGGCCTGCCCGCTCCCGCGCCGCACGGACGGCCCACCGCCAGCGAGCTGCTTGAGGCCGTCCGCGAGTTCCTGACCAGCCAGGTCATGCCCGCCTCAGCGGGCCAGCTGGCCTTTCACGCCAGGGTGGCCGCCAACGCCCTGAGCATCGTGGCCCGCGAGCTAGACCTGGGCCCGCTGGCCACCGAGGCCGGGCTGGCCGACAGCGTTGCCGCCCGGCTCTCGGTGGCCAGCCCGAAGTACTTCGAGCCGGCTGCTCCGGACTAGCCGGCGGCGCGGACCTGGAAGTAGGCCACGCCGTGCGCGGGGACCGTGACCTGGATCTTGCCGTGGCTCCGGGAGGCCCGGTGGGTCCACAGGTTGACCAGGCGATACCGGGCGGCAGCGGGCAGGCCGATGGCGGACGCCGTGGTTGAGACGGACTCGCGCGACGCGGTGGTGTTGAACAGGCCTACCGCCACGGTGCCGTCGCGCTCGGTCTTGGCCACGACCTTGTCGGTGCTGCCGTTGACGACCATGTGGCCGTCGATCCCGTCTTGCTCGACGGCCAGCACTCCCTTGTTTCGGAGCAATTTCATGTCGGCCGGGCAGAGCCGGGTCAGGTTGCTGCCGAGGATCAGCGGGGACGCGGCCAGCGACCACAGGCTGAGCACAGTCTGGCGCTCGGGCATGGTCAGCCCGTCGCCGTCGGGGTAGGAAACGGTGCCGAACTGGTTGGTGGAGCTGACCGGGCCGGTGCAGTTGCCGACCTCGACGGAGTCGAAGTCGTTGTAGCCGCTGAACCGCCGGCCGCCGTACCTGGGCTCCCAGAGGGCCAGGGTGGTGAAGCGCTGCTTGACGTTCTGGTAGTCGGTCAGTCCCTTGCCGCCGTAGTTCTCGACGTCGGCGGTGTACTCCCACTGGGTGGCGTACTTGTCCAGGGTCGGGCCGAGCGCGACGGTGTAGCTGCCCTCGGTCACGTCGAGCTGCATGGGGCGGCCGGAGTGGCGGATGGCGCGGGACCAGGCCCGGATGTCGGGCTTGTTGTGGTCGGTGATGCCGTCGAGCTTGATGTAGTCGACGCCCCAGCGGGCGAACTGGTCAACGGTGGAGTTGACGAAGGCCTGGGCGCCGGGCTTGCTGTAGTCGATGCCCACCATGCCGCCGCAGTTGTAGTTGTTCTGCCGCGCCTTGGTGGCGATGTCGTCGGCGGTGTACTTGGTGCCGAGGATGCGGGTGTTCCTGGCCACGGCCTGCTTGGAGATGCCGGGCGTGACGTAGATCCCGAACTTGAGGCCGAGGCGGTGGACGTAGTGCGCGACGACGGCGACGCCGCTCTGGCCGTGCGGGCCGGACGGGAACCGGTCGGAGCGGACCACCCAGCGGCCGTACTTGTCGACGTTGGGGCCCTGCCTGCCGGGGCACTGGTACCAGAAGTCGTCCTGGTTGATGTAGCGGTAGCCGAGCCGCTCGAGGCCGCTGTCGTGCATGGCGCGGGCGGCGGCCTCGTCGACGGCGGCGTCGCCGGTGTTGCGGAAGAAGCTCCAGCTGCTCCAGCCGAGCACGGGACGCAGGTCGGTACCGGGGGGCGGGTTGGCCTCGGCCTGGGCCGCGGGGGCGCCGGACAGGATGGAGACGGCGGCGGGCGCGGCGGCCAGCGGCACGGCCAGCAGCGCGGCGGTGAGGCTCCGGGTCAGTCGGCGCATAAATCCTCCTGGCTGCTGACGGCAGCATGATCGAAGGTGCTCATGTCTGGTCATACTGAATCAGGATCACTCACTGGTCAAGGCACTATCTGCACGTATAGCCAGTGATGCGATCAATCACGGGCCAAGTGAGCGAAAACGCGCAGTCGCGTTGCGCGGTGCCGGCCTCCGGGCGGCGGACGGGCCCGGGCAATGATAGGCCGGTGACTATCGACCGGAATGCCGCCCTGGACCTGATCGACTTCGTGGACGCCTCGCCGTCGCCTTACCATGCGGCGGCCGAGGCGCTGCGCCGGCTGACCGGGGCGGGGTTCACCGAGCTCCCGCTGGCCGGTGACTGGCCGGCCGCTCCGGGCCGGTACGTGGTGACGGACGGCGGGACGCTGTTCGCCTGGGTGGTGCCGCCTGACGCGCCGGCGCACGCCCCGTTCCGGCTGCTGGGCGCGCACACCGACAGCCCGACGCTGCGGGTCAAGCCGCACCCGGACATCGGCCGCGAGGGCGTGCGCCAGCTCGGCGTGGAGGTCTACGGCGGTCCGCTGCTGAACTCCTGGCTCGACCGCGACCTGGGCCTGGCCGGCCGCGTGGCGGTCCGCGCGGCCGGCGGGTCGCAGATCCGGCTGGTGCGGGTGCACCGGGCGCTGCTGCGGGTGCCGCAGCTAGCCATCCACCTCGACCGTGACCTGCGTGACAGCGGAGGCCTGAAGCTCGATCCGCAGCTGCACCTGGTGCCGATCTGGTCGCTGGGCGACCCGAAGCCGGGCGCGTTCCGCGACCTGCTGGCGGCCGAGCTTGATGTGCCGGCCGACGACGTGCTGGCCCACGAGGTAGTGACCTATGACATGGCGGGCGGGACGCTGGCCGGGGCGGACGAGGAGTTCGTCAGCTCGGCCCGGCTGGACGACCTGGCCTGCGCGCACGCCAGCGTGACCGCGCTGGCGCAGGCCGCGCTGGCGCAGGCCGCGCCGGCCGAGGCACCGGGCCAGCCCGCGCCGCGGCACGTGAGCGCGCTGGTGCTGTTTGACCATGAGGAGGTCGGCAGCGAGACGGTCACCGGCGCGGCGGGCGCGTGGCTCGGCCGCCAGCTGGAGCGCACGGTGCTGGGCCGGGGCGGCGGGCGCGAGGATTTCCTGCGCGCGGTGGCCGGATCGATGCACGTGTCGGCGGACGTGACCCACGCCACCCACCCCAACTATCCGGGCCGGCACGAGCCCGACTACCCGATCAGGCTGGGCGGCGGCCCGGTGGTGAAGGTGAGCGCCAACGCCAGTTATGCCACCGAGGCCGAGCCGCACGCGGCGTTCCTGCTGGCCGCCGAGCAGGCCGGCGTGCCGGTGCAGTACTTCGTGAACCGCAGCGGGGTGCGCTCGGGCTCGACCATCGGGCCGATCGTGGCCGCCGGGCTGGCGGTACCCACGGTGGACGTGGGCATCTCGTGCCTGGCCATGCACTCGGTCCGCGAGCTGTGCGGCGCCGCGGACCCCGCCCTGCTCAGGGGCGCGCTGGCGGCCTTCCTCGCCCCCCGGGCTGGTTAACGCTGCTCGACGTCGAAGCCGAGGTTGCCGAGCACCTTGACCGCGCCGCTCTTGCCGCCCTCGAAGTCGCCCGAGGCCAGCCGCTGGCCGGTGGCGAACTCGTAGGCGGTGCCCAGGATGGCCTTGGGCGGGTAACGGCGTTTCTCCCAGATCAGGTCGTACGTGGTGGTGGGGGCGAAGCCGTGGGTGGCGAAGAACGCCTCGGCCCCCAGCTTGTCGTACTCCTTTACCGCCCGCACCACGTCATCACGGGTCACCGGGTCCCACACCACCATGTTCCGGTCCTCCCTGATCAGCGCCTTGTGCCGCCAGGCTAAGCCCGGGTGTCTCGCCCCACATCGTCAGACCGGCTATTCGCGCCGGTCCCGCCCCCAGCCGCCATGCTTCTTGCTGTTATCACTGAGTCCCGTCGAACCACTCTGGGTTATCCACAGCGAGCGAGGGGAGGTTGAGGGCGGTTCTTGCTGTTATCACGCTTAGTCTGCGCTGGCGCTGGCGGCCGCAGCGACATGATTGTGGCTCTCATGTCGCTGTAGCGACATGAGAGCCACAATCATGTCGCTGCGCAGGCGACCCCGCGGCTGACCCACCGGCACTTCTTGCTGTTATCAGTCGCTGTCGGCCAGAGATGCCCGATCTGACGATGTGCGGCCTGCGGCCAGGCAACCAGGCTGGCCCTGGGCAGGCACCCAGCGGTTCGTGCCCGCGGACAAGATCGAGCGGCGTGATGGCCGGCCGCAAGTAGCCTTCCGCGGCGGCGCAACCGCCACGCTAGTCCGCCCGGCGGCCGACTACCCGCCGCGGCTATGCACTGGGGGATTCGCTGGCCGCCCGGATAGGCGCAGGCTCTGAGTAACCGCGAAAGATCGGAGAAACACGGATGCCTGCCGTTCACCTCATGCCAGGGCCTCGGTCATGACCGGGCCGCTGCGGGACCAGAAGGTGCTGGTCGTCGGGCGGGGCAGCGGCCTGGCCCGGGCCACCGTCGTGGCGGCCAGGGACGCCGGGGCCGCGGTCGTCGCGGCGGGCCGCCAGGCGGGCGCGCTGGACGCCGCCTACGCGGGCGAGCCCGGCATCAGCACCGAGTCCGTCGACCTCACCGACGAGGCCTCCATCGCCGCCCTGGCGCAGCGGCTGGGCGAAGTCGACCACGTGGTCTCCACCGCCTCGTCACGGGCTCGCGGCCGGGTGGCCGACCTGGACCGGGAGGCGGTCCGGCGGTCCTTCGACACCAAGGTCATCGGGCCGCTCATGCTGGCCAAGCACCTGGCCCCGCGGATGAAGGAGGGCGGCTCGTTCGTCCTGTTCTCCGGCGTCGCCGCGACCAAGATCGAAGTTGGCACCCTGGCCGTGGCCATCACCAACTCGGCCGCCGACACCCTGGCCCGGTCCCTGGCCCTGGAGCTGGCCCCGATCCGGGTCAACGCCATCTCGCCGGGCGTGATCGACACCGGCGCCTGGGACGCGCTGGGCGAGCAGGCCAAGGCCGACTACTTCGCCGGGCTCACCGCCCGTAACCCGGCCCGCCGCATCGGCACCCCCAACGACATCGCCAATGCCGTGCTGTTCGCCCTGACCAGTACCTTCCTGACCGGCCAGACGCTGCACATCGACGGCGGCGAGCCGCTCACCTGACATGACCGCGATCATCAGCGAGTCCCCGCCCGCCCTCGCGCCGACCGCGCGAGAGCGCCCCCGCGGGCGGGAACAGCAGGCCATCCGGGACCTGCTGCAGCGGGCCGAGGGCGGCGCCGGCGGCGTGGTGCTGGTCGACGGGGAACCGGGGATCGGCCGGTCCCGGCTGCTGCACGCCGCCGTGGACGAGGCGGCCGGGCGCGGGTTCTCCCTGGTCTCCGGGGCCGCCGACCAGCTGGGCCAGGCCATCGGGTGCTGCCCGCTCAGCGCCGCCCTGGGCGGGCCGTCCGGCGGCCTCCACCTGCGCGCCCGGCTCGAACGACGGGCGGCGGCCGCTCCGGTCCTGGTGGCCCTGGACGACCTGCAGTTCGCCAGCCCGGCCACCCTGGCCGCGCTGCGAACCCTGCCCCGAGAGCTGAGGGAGCACCCGGTGGCGTGGCTGCTGGCCCGGTGCACCACCTGCCCGCGCGTCGCGGGGCGGCTGTTCGGCCTGCTGGAACAGGACGGTGCCGCCCGGCTGACCCTGGCCGCGCTGGACGCCGCCACCGTGACGTCCATGCTGGCCGGCGCCTTCGGTGCCCCGCCCGACCCGGGCCTGGCCAGCCTGGCCGAGGGCGCGGGGGGGAACCCAGCCCTGCTCACCGAGCTGATCGGCGGCCTGAGCGACGAGCGCCTGGTGCGGGTCAGCAACGGCCAGGCCGGCCTGACCACGAGCCGGCTGCCGCAGCGGGTGGACCGCCTGGCCCGGCGGCGGCTCGACGCGCTCGGCAGGCAGGCCCGGCACCTGCTGGTCACCGCGGCCGTGCTCGGCCCGGTCTTCCGGCTGGAGGACGCGGCCGAGATGCTGGGCGACACCCCGGCGGCGCTGCTGCCCGCGGTCGAGGAGGCGATGGACGCCGCGATCATCACCGCCGCGGACAGCACGTTCGCGTTCCGTCATCAGCTGCTGCGCCGCGCGGCGGGCGAGACCATCCCGCGCCCGGCGCGCCAGGCCCTGCACCGCCAGTTCGCCGAGATCCTGCTGGCCAGGGGCGAGTCCGCGAGCCGGGCCGCCGGTCACCTGCTCCAGGCCGCGCACCCAGCAGAACACCCAGCCGAACACCCAGCCGAATACGCCGACCGCCGGTCGCTGGCCGGGCTGGACCAGGCCGCCGCGCGGACCCGGCGCTGCTCGCCGCAGACCGCGGCCGGGCTGGCCGTGCGCGCGCTCGAGCTGACCCCGCCGGCCGACCCGGCCGCACTGTCCCGCGCGGCGGCCGCCGCCGAGGCTCTGGCCGCGGCCGGCCAGCTGGACCGGGCCGCGCGCATCGCCGACGACCTGCTGACCAGGCCGCTGCCGCCGGCCACCGAGAACCGGGTGCGCTGCGCGCTGGCCTCGGTGCTGTGCGCCCGCGGCCGGCCCGGGGACGCCGCCGGCCAGGCCCAGCTCGTGCTTGCCCGCCCCGGCCTGCCCGGTGACCTGCGGGACCAGGCCCTGACCGCGCAGCTGCAGGCCCTGACCGGGCTTCGCGACGCGGCCGCCGGCCCGGTGGCCGACGCCATCCTGGCCGAGCCCGGCCGGCACGACGGGCCGGCCGTCGCCGCGGCGATGGTCGCGCGCGCGGCCCTGGCCTGGGACCGGGGCCAGCCCGCCGAGGCGGTCGCCCTGCTGCGCGACGCCGCCCGGCCGCAGGCCGGGATCTCCCCCGACGCCCGCCAGGTCCAGCCGCTGCTCGCGCTGGCCGCCGCGCTGGTCGACCTGCGCCAGCTCGGCGAGGCCGAGGACACCCTGCGCGCCGCCGACCACCCGCCGCTGCACGGCATCCCGGCCCAGGCTGGCCTGGGCCTGCTGCGGGCCCGCATCGCCCTGGCCGCGGGCCGCCCGGCCGACGCCGCCGCCGGCGCCAAGGCCGCCCTGGACGGCGCGGAGGCCCTGGGCGCGGACGGGTACGCGGCCACCGCGCGCTGCGTGCTGAGCGTGATCGAGCTGCGCCGGGGCGACCTGGCCGCCGCGGCCGAGCACCTGGCCGGCCGTGCCGCCGCTGGCCCGCAGTTCGCTGACCTCTACGCGCGGCCCGAGACCGCCCTGGCGCAAGCCCGGGTCAGCGAGGCGCGCGACGGCGCCGCCGCCGCTCTCGGCCAGCTCGGCGCCGGCCTCACCGCCCGGCCAGGGCTGCTGCTCGGCGACCCCGCCGCCGCGGCCTGGCTGACCCGTACCGCGCTGGCCGCCGGCGACACCGCCCTGGCCAGCCGCGTCGCGCGCACCGCCAGGGCCCTGGCCGACACCCATCCGCAGTTCCCGGCCCTGGCCGCGGCCGCCGCGCACAGCCGCGGCCTGGCCGCCGGCGACCCCGCCGCCCTGGCCCGGGCCGCCGAGCAGCATCCCGACCCGTGGGCCAGGGCCTCGGCGGCCGAGGACCTCGGCGTCGGGCGCGAAGCGCAGGGCGACCGCGATCAGGCCATCGCGCGCCTGAAGGACGCGCTCGGCGGCTACGGCCAGGCCGGCGCCGACCACGATCAGGCCCGGATCCGGCGCCGACTGCGCCAGCTCGGCATCCGGCGCCGCCACTGGACCACCTCGGCCGCCCGGCCCGTGGCGGGCTGGGACAGCCTCACCGACACCGAGCAGGCCGTGGCCGGCCTGGTCGCTGAGGGACTGAACAATGGCCAGGTCGCGGCCCGCATGTACATCAGCACCCATACGGTGGCGCACCACCTGCGTCAGTCCTTCCGCAAGCTCAGCATCGCCTCCCGCGTCGAGCTGACTCGCATCGTCATCGAGCAGGCCGCCGGCCGCCCCTAGCCCGCCGCCGCGCTGTCCGGCTGGTCATCAGACGAACTGCTGGCCGCCGTCGATGTCGTAGGTCGCGCCCGTCAGCGCGGTGTTGCTCATGATGTGCACCGCCAGCGCCGCGACGTCGGCCGGGCCGACCACCCGCCCGATCGGCAGCGTCGCGCGCAGCTCATCGCGCCGGGCCTCCAGCTGGTCTCCCAGCAGCGTGGCCGACAGCGGCGTGTCGACAAAGCCCGCCGCGATGAGGTTGGCCCGCACCGGCGCGACCTCGAGCGCCAGGGCGGCCACGAACGGCGGCAGGGCCGCGGTGGCCGCCGAGGCGATGCCGCTTCCGTGCCCGATGCGGCGGCCGCCGGTCCCGCCCATGAAGATGAGCGTGCCGCCGGGCCGCATCTTGCTCACGGCGCTGCGCGCCACCTCCAGGCCCTGCACGATGTGCTCGCTGAGCGCCTCGCGCACGTCGTCGGTGTCCATCTCCAGCAGCGGCCCGTAGCGCGGCCCGCCCGCGGTGACCATGACGTGGTCGACCGGACCCGGCAGGCCGGCGAAGAACCCGCGGACCGCCGCCGGGTCGCCGGCGTCGAAGGCCGCGCTGCGCTGGGCGCCGAGCTCCTCGGCAGCGCTGCGCAGCCGGTCCGGGTCGCGGCCGGCGATGACGACCTCGGCGCCCTCGGCTCGGGCCCGCCGGGCGGTCTCGAGCCCGATGCCCGAGCTGCCGCCGATCAGCACGACGGTCTGCCCGGCCAGCTCGGGCTCGCGCGACCCGGTCACACCCGCGCCATCTGCGCGTCCATCGGGTGCCGCGGCCGCGGCATCGCCATGATCGCCATCTTGAGTTCCATCAGGGCCGTGTTGTAGATGCTGCTGAAGCTGGGGAACGGCTGAATCGTGTCGATCAGCACGTCGACCGTGACCCGGGCCCGGATGGCCAGCGTGGCCTGCTGCAGCCACTCGCCCGCCTCGGGCCCCAGCGCGTAGGCGCCGGTCAGGACCTGGCCGTCGCTGAGCAGCGTCATGAACCCGTTGGAGTCGGCGTAGGCGTGGCTGTAGGTCGCGGCCTTGGGCACCTCGGACAGCTGCGCGGTGCCGCTGTACTGGGCATCAAGCGCGCCGACGGCGGCGGCCTGCGGGTCGGTGTAGGTGACGCGGGGCACGGCGTCGTAATTGACCTGCCGGGGCTGGCCGAGGATGTTCGAGGCCACCACGTCGCCCTGGTACTCGCCGACGTGGGTCAGCGGCCAGATCCCGGTCACGTCGCCGATCGCCCACAGGCCATCGCCGGCCCGGTGGTACTCGTCCACCGGGATGCCGCCGTGCGGGCCGGGCGTGATGCCGACCGTCTCCAGGCCGATGCCCTCGACGCGCGGGCGGCGGCCGGTGGAGACCAGCAGCCGGTCGCCGCGTACCTGGTCGCCGCCCTCGAACTCCAGCACGTACTCGTCGCCGTCGCGCCGGGCGGCGCTGGCGTGCCGGCCGGTCCTGACCTCGACGCCGTCCTTGCGCAGCGCCTCGGTCAGGGCCTGGCCCAGCGGCGGCGCCTCGCGGGGCACCAGCCGGTCGGCGCCCTCCACGATCACGGCCTCGCCGCCCAGCCGGCGGACGATCTGCGCGATCTCGGTGCCCGCCGGCCCGCCGCCCAGGATCAGCAGGCGGCGCGGCACGGCCTTCATGCTGGTCGCCTCGCGGGTGCCCCATACGCCGTCCAGGTCCTTGAGGCCGGGCAGCGGCGGGGTGAACGGGTCGGCGCCGGTGGCGATGATGATGTGCTCGGCGGTGTACCGGGTGCCGCCGACCTCGATGGCGCCCGGCCCGGCCAGGCGGCCGTTGCCGCGCAGCAGGTCGATGCCGTGGGCCGCCAGCCACTGCTGCTGGCCCTGGTCGGACCAGTTCGACACCATGTAGTCGCGCCAGTCAAGCGCGGCCTTCACGTTGACCTGCGCGCTCGCGCCCACGTTCAGCGCGCCGTGCACCGCCTCGCCGGGGCGCAGCAGCGCCTTGGACGGGATGCAGGCCCAGTACGAGCGCTCGCCGCCGACCAGCTCCCGCTCCACCACCGCCACCCGCTTGCCGACCGCCACCGCCGCCGCGCAGTGCTCCCCCGGTGCGCCGCCGCCGAAGACGATCACGTCATAGTCATGATCCGAGCTCATCGTTGCCTCCGTTGGCTGGTCAAGGGACGACGACGTGCTTGACGTCGGCCATGTAGCGGTTGGCGGCCGCGGCCGCGTCGTCCGGCGAGCTGCCGCGCTGGCGGGCGTCCATGTAGGCCGCGTACCAGTCCCACCAGTTGTGCTTGGGGGCCACGGCCTCGAACCGGCCGTGATGGTCGGCGGTCTCGTGCAGCAGGTCGGCCAGCGCGCCGATGTCGCTGCCCCACACCCGGCCCGGCCGCCGCTGATTGATCTGCTGGAGCAGGAAGCTGTTCCCGTCCGGGTCGGCGAACGTGGCGAACGTTCGGTAGGAGCCGCCGTCCGGGTCAGGACCGGGCACCCGGTGCTCGATGTTGTCCAGGCCGGGGCCGTGCCAGACGTCGCTGACCTCCGCGCCGTGGCTGATCAGGGCGCTGCGGGCGGCCTCGATGTCGGTGACGACCAGGTACACGTCGCGCACCGAGCCGGGCGGGGTCATCGTGATGCCCGTGCCGAACTGGATCGAGGCGGGCGACTCCGGCGGGGTGAACTGGACAATCCGGTAGTCATCGCTGACCTCGATGTCGGCGTCCAGGCGCCAGCCCAGGCCCTCGTAGAAGGCCTTCGAGCGGTCGGCATCGGCCACCGGCAGCACAATGACCTCGAGCAGCATGTCCACGGTCTCGCCCGCCATCTCGGCTCCTCTCCAGCGCAATCTAGGCACGCCGCCCGGACCGCGGACATCATTCCCGCTGCCAGCCGGCCGGAACCAGTGGATAACCATGATTGCGGAGAAACAGCTCAGACGAACCCGTGCTTGTCCCCGGCTGTGGTAGAACCGGCGCCGTGCGAGAGCTGACTATCGCGGCCGTCGAGGTGGAGACCGTGTCCGGCCCGGCGGGCCGGTTTCCCCACCCGGCGCGGCGCCAGGCGCAGCCGCTGGACGTCTACCGCACGCCGGGCGAGCCCGGCGGGCCGGACGACACCGGCCCCGAGCCCGACCCGGACCAGATCGTCGAGGCCCTGTACGTGCGGGTCACCACCCGGCAGGGCCCGTACGGGCTGTACGGCCCGGTCGACCCGGTGGCCGCCTGGCCGCTGGTCCAGGTCCTGGCGCCGTTCCTGGCCGGGCAGGACGCGCTGGCCGGCGCCGTCCTGTGGGACAAGATGCAGCGGCTGGACCGGCACGCCAGGCACGGTCACCTCAAGGCCGGCGTCCGCCCGGCCTGGCTGGAGGAGCCGTTCGCGCCCGGCCAGGTCAGCGCCTCCGCGGCGCTGCGCGACAAGACGACCATCCCGCTGGCCGCGGGCGAGCACCTGTACGACCGCCCCGAGCTGCTGCCAGCCAGTCCCCCGGCACCTGCCCGATGACCGAGTACCTGTACCGGGTCATGCCCGGGCGGCACCGTTTCGAGTCCGCGCCGCCGGTGCCCGAGCGCGGTGCGTTTCGGGTCCCTCGCGGCCCCGGCTTCGGCATCGAGCTCAGCGAGGACCGCATCACCAGCCGCCGCCCCTGGAGCTAGCCCGCGCGCAGGCAACCCCGCGAGGGCCGGAACTCGTATGGAGGGCGAAGGAGGTTACCTATGCCCCGATCACCTCGTGACGAGGAGTTCTCGGTCTTCGTCCGGGCCCGCCGGGTCGAGCTGCTGCGGTCAGCGTGCCTGCTGACCGCCGGTGACACGCACCGTGCCGAGGACCTGGTCCAGACCGCCCTGGCCCGGCTGTACGTGGCCTGGCCGCGGGTGCGGCGCTCAGGCACCCAGGCCGCCTACGCCTGGCGGATCATCGTCAACGCCCACCTGGACGAGGTCCGGCAGCCGCGCTGGCGGCGCGAGCGCTACGTCCCTGATCCACCCGACGGCGCCGGGCCGCCGCCACCCGGCGACCTGCCCGGCGGCCTCGACGGCGGCCAGATCCGCACCGCGCTGGCCGCGCTGCCGCCGCGGATGCGGGCCGCGATCGTCCTGCGGCACTGGCTGGACCTGAGCGTGGAGGAGACCGCGAGCCTCCTGAACTGCTCGGAGGGCACGGTCAAGAGCCAGACGGCCAAGGCACTGGCCCGGCTGCGTGAACTGCTGACGGCCGACGGCGCCGGCCTGACTACCGAGAGGAGCCACTGATGAACGACCTGAAGAATGTGCTGGAGCAGGCGCTGGCCGACGGGCACGGGCCGGACCCGGCCCTGGGCGCGGAGCCGGGCGGGGACCTGGCCCGTGGCCGGCGGCTGCTGCGCCGGCGGCGCGTGCTGGGCCTGACCGGCCTGGCGGGCGGGGCCGCCGTCGTGGCCGCGGTCGCGGTGCCGCTGAGCACGGGCACCGGGCCGGGGCCGGCGCCGGCGCACCAGACGGCGACCGGGATCGCGCTGGTCGCCTACCGGGGCGCGCAGCCGGCTGGCTACCAGGTGTCCCAGGTGCCCAGCGGCTGGGTCATCCAGGGCGGCAACGCGTACGCGCTGGTACTGGCCCCCCAGGGAGATAACAACACGAGCATCAACGTGTTCGTCGGCAAGCTGGTGGTCATGCTGCAGTCCAGGGACGCCACGGGGCCGGGGCCGGGTAAGCCGCAGCCGGTGGCCGGGCGGCCGGGCCGGTTCGCTGTCCAGGACGGCACCGAGATCCTGGCCTACACCGACCAGAAGGGGGCCCAGGTGGTCATCCAGGCCCCGACCTCGCTGGGCTGGGACGCCGCGCGGCTGGCCAAGTTCGCCGCCGGGGTGCAGGTGCTGCACAACGCCCAGCAGGGCCGGGGCTAGGCCGGGTCCTGGCCCGGCTGGCTGGCCAGGTCAGCCAGCCGGGCCAGGGACTGGCGGATGATCTCGCGCTGAGCCTCCAGGCGGCCCGCCTCCCGGTCGGGGATCTCGACGTGCACGCAGATCTCAGTGCCGGTCCCCTCGGGCCGCAGCCGCCAGCTGAAACACAGGTCAGACACCAGGCAGGAGATCCGCACCGTGCCGTTCTCGTGGCTGGTGTCCAGCGCCTGCGGCATCGGGAAGTCGGGGTACCCGTCCGGGTACATGGTGTAGCCGCCCGGGTCGGTGCTGGTGTCGACCGACCCGACGCCCGCCCACCACTCGGGGAACCGGGCCGGGTCATACAGCAGCTTCCAGACCTCTTCTGGCGGCCCGGCGCTGACGGCGGCATAGTCAAAGGCCGGCATGACTCACTCCAGGTGGACGGCGGTATCCGCGGTGGCCAGGCGGGTCAGCTCGGCGGTGACGACCTCGAGCTCCCGCGCGGGCTCGACCAGCGAGCTGACCGGCGGGCGGCCCAGGTCGATGAGCGCGGCGACGTACCCGGCGCCCGCCTGCTGGCCGCTGAGCGTGCGGGCGATGCGCTGCCAGGCGTCGCGCGACTCGGTCAGGCGGCGGCGGGCCAGCGCGGCATCGCCCCGGCCGGCCGCGATCAGGCCCTGGACCCGGCTCAGCCGGGCGACCAGCGTGGCCGGGAAGTCGCCGGGCCCGACCGGCTCGAGCACGGCCTGGCGCAGCTCGGCCTCGGCCCGCTCGGCCTGCCCGGCCTGCCCGGCCTGCCCGGCCAGCGTCAGCGCCTCGGCCAGCCGCAGCCGGGCCACCGCGCGGCCGACCGGGGCGTCCAGCTCCAGGGCGGCGGCCAGCTCGGCCGCGGCCGTCGCCGGGTCGCCGCCGGCCAGGGCGAGCAGGCCGCGCTCGTGCCGGACCAGTCCGGTGAGCTCGGGCAGCCCGGCCCGGTCGGCGTAGCGGGCCGCCGCGTCGCAGGCCCGGCCGGCCTCCGGCCGCCGGCCGAGCCGGCGCAGCAGGGCGGCCCGTGCCGCCTCGGCGTAGACGCTGAGCCGGAGCAGGCCGTTCGGGACGACCAGGGCCAGGCAGCGATCGGCGAAGTCCAGCGCCCGGTCCAGCTCGCCCGCGCAGGCGGCGGCGCAGGCCGCGCTGCTGAGGCAGCTGTAGGCCATGTCGGGACGCCCGGCGCGGCCCGCGGCGGCCCCGGCCGCGATCAGCGGGCCGTAGCTGGCCGGGAACTGGCCGGCCCGGATCAGCGCGTGTCCGCGGGCCACCCCGATGTCGTGCACCAGCAGGTCACCGGGCGGGCCGGCGGGCAGGATCCGGTCCGCCTCGGCCAGCAGCTCGTCGACCACCGCCGGGTCGCCGGCCACGGCCTCGGCCCAGGCCATCCCGGCCAGCGCCTCGGCGCGGGCGGGCGGATCGGCGTCGGGGTCACGGTCCAGCACGTCCAGGGCGCTGCGGTAGGAGCGGCGGGACTCGCGGGGGTGGCAGATGCCGCCCCGCAGCCACCGGCCGCGCCGCAGCCAGGCGCTGCTCAGGGCGCCGGAGTCGGCCGGCGCTATCTCCTCCAGGGCGTGGCCGAAGGCCTGGTCGGAGGGGTCCAGCCGGCCGCGGAAGGCCTCGACCTCGGCCAGCTCGACCAGGAGCTCGGGGTCGGACGGCTCGATCTCCAGCGCCTCGGCCAGGAAGCCGGCCGCCTCGGCCATGGCGGCTACGCGCCGGGCGTCCCGCGCGGCCAGGGCCAGGTAGCTCACTGCCTGCTCGTCCTGCCCGGCCAGCCTCAGGTGGCGGGCCACCTCGGCGGCCCGCAGGCCGCGGCGCCCGGCCCGTGCTCCGCGGCCGGCGGCCCGGCGCAGCAGCCCGGCCAGCTCGCCGTGCAGCCGCGCCCGGACCGGGTCGGGGAGCTCGGCGTAGACCGCGTCCCGGAGCAGGGCGTGCCGGAACCCGGTCCGGCCGTCGGCGGTCCGCAGCAGCCCCGAGCCCAGGGCCTCGGCCGCGGCCAGGGCCGGCTGGGGCACGGGCAGGGCGGCCACCTCGCCGCGATCCAGGTCCCGCCCGGCCGCCGCGGCGAATTCGGTAAACAGCCGCGCCCGGCCCGACAGCCGGCCCGCGGCCAGCCTGACCGCCTCGGCCAGCCCGCTGGCCAGCCCGGCCGGCCCGCCGTGCGGCGCGCTGGCCGCCGCCCGCGCGGCCTCGGCCAGCACCAGCGGGCTGCCCGCGGCCAGGGCCACGATCTGGCTCACCGTGGCCTCGGGCAGCTCGGCCGTGCCGGCGACCAGCGCGCGGGCGGCGTCGGGCGGCAGCGGTTCCAGGGCGATCTTGGCCGTCAGCGCGCCCCGCGACCGCAGCGCGGCCAGCACCGCCTCCAGGTCGGGCCGCCGCCTGACCCGGCTGCCG
>Ga0102924_1001116_pt1 | contig 31615 bp, 27 predicted proteins | sample PaiPotPPM11metaG_FD_80116 | JGI IMG/M metagenome (GOLD analysis project Ga0102924, IMG submission 80116) | Iron sulfur acid spring bacterial and archeal communities from Banff, Canada, to study Microbial Dark Matter (Phase II) - Paint Pots PPM... ... | reverse complement strand
GTTTTGAAGGGGCACGACTTCAGTCGTGCCCCTTCGAGATCGAATCTCGCAAATCATCGTGCCGCGCTCCTCATGAATGGCACTCACCTGCGCATCAAACACGTTCTCAAACCCAGCCAACTGGGCAACCGTCTCGCTCCGTGGCGCCGACATCACCTGGTGCGGAGTTCCTTCGGCGATGATCTTCCCCCGTTCCAGCATCAGCATTCTTTCGCCGAGCATAAAGACTTCGTCGCGGCTGTGAGTCACGTAGAGCACTGGAATCGGCAACTCCTGAATGGAGCGCCGCAGATCATCCGCAATTTTCATTCTGACCGGCAAATCCAGCGCTGCCAAAGGCTCATCCAGAAGCAAAACCGAAGGCTGCGTGACTAGCGCTCGGGCCAACGCGACCCGCTGACGTTCTCCACCAGAAAGCTCGGCCGGCCGCCGCGTACGCAACTGCAAAATGCCGAGCGACTCAAGCGCGCCTGCAACCCGCTGATTTCTTTCTCCTGATTTAAGTCGGCCCAATCCGTACGCGACGTTCGCTTCCACCGTCAAATGAGGGAACAAAGCCAAATCCTGGAAAACGTATCCGATTCTTCTTTCGGTGGTGCTTAGGTTGATCCGTTGCTCGGTATCGAACAGGACCCGCGCTCCGGCCACGATTCTCCCCTGGTCCGGTTTCGTCAGCCCCGCAATGCAATCCAGCAGCGTCGTCTTTCCCGCGCCCGACGGCCCGAATAAAATCGTGATTCCCTTCTCCAGGGCGAACGCAACATCCAGGTCGAATCCGCCGTTATCGCCCGCAAGTGTGCGGCGCACTCGCACCCGAAGCCGGGCCCCGTGGACCGAATCCGAAGCGGTTCGCGAATTTACACGATCTACGGTTGTGGCCATATGCTCCAAACGCTGCGATTCAGCGAATACACGACTGACAACAACACAAATGCAATTACCAGCAGCACCAGAGAAGTAGTATTGGCTGCCGCATAGTTCAAGTCCTGGACTTGGTCAAAGATATTGATCGATAGCGTGCGCGTTACGCCTGGGATGTTCCCTCCTACCATCAGCACCACCCCGAACTCACCGATGGTATGAGCGAACGTCAGCGCGACCCCGGTCACGAGTCCAGAAAACGACAAGGGTACAATCACCCGCCAAAATGTCCGAAATTTCGATACACCGAGTACCTCCGAAGCATTCAGAAGCCGGGAGTCCACTGCGGAAAACGACGCGGCAAACGGCTGCACCGCAAACGGCAGGCTGTAGAGCACCGATCCGATGACCAGGCCTTCGAAGGTAAAAGCCAGCGTGTGTCCGGTCATTGATTCCCACCAACGTCCAAGCGGACTGCGCTGCCCGAGCGCGATGAGGACATAAAACCCAAGCACTGTTGGCGGCAAAACAATCGGCAGAGCCACAACCGCCTCGAAGAGGAATTTCCACCGCCATCGTGAAAACGCGATCCAGTACCCGAGGGGAAGGCCCAGCGCCAACAGCACCGCCGTCACAATTACCGCCAACCGAAATGTCAGCCAAAACGCCTGCCAATCCATGAGCCACAACAGTGTAATCGTTCCGGGGCTGTCGCTTTCATTTTGGGACGTCACACCGGCAATGTTCACTCGTCACAGCTGTATTGCATGCAGGCCGCGTACTATCTCGCGGAAGACACTTCAGGGAAGATTTGCGCGAGGAAAACGAAATGGAAATTCAGGAAGCGCTCGCGGTCATACGAAAACTAGCTGACGGCATGCACCCGGAAACCGGTGCGGTCCTGCCCAGTGACTGTCTGTACCATCACCCGCAGGCGGAGGGGGCAGCGGCAGCCCCGGAACGCCTCCCGGGACTTACACGATTACCGTAACCGCCACCTGCGACTCGGTCACGCACACCACCCAGGTCTCGCTGACCGTCACTGCTTAACCTGTGTGATATCTTCGAGCTTCATTCACAGTTAAAAATGGGCGCCAGCGAACGCCGGTGGCGGCACCATTTCACGCGGGCGTGACCGCCCAAGCGGAGGACGACATGAACAGGGACTTTTCGAAGAGTCGCGTTGCCGTACTGGGAGCCGGAAAGATGGGCAGCATCCTGGTCAAGGCCCTGATCGATAAACACCGGATTCCGCCTGATCGAGTGCTGGCGACGGTCGGTCACGAGACGCGCGCACACGAACTTTCCCACAAACTTGGGGTCAAGGTCACAACCGACAATGTCTCTGCAGTTGAAGACGCAGACGTGATCTTCGTTTGCGTAAAGCCGCAGGTGGTACAGGAGTTGATGGAAACCATCAGCGACAAAGTTTCCGCCGACCAGCTAGTCATCTCCGTCGCTGCGTCGGTGCACACTTCGCAGATCGAAAACGCGCTTGGCGGAGGCGTTCCTGTCGTTCGTGCTATGCCGAATACTCCTTGCGTCCTGGGGCAGGGCATGACCGCGCTCTGCAAAGGACAATACGCCAAGCCAGAACATATCGAAGCCGCCGTTGCATTGTTCAACGCAGTTGGACGCACCGTCGTCGTGGACGAAAAGCACATGGACGCCGTCACAGGTCTCTCTGCCAGCGGCCCGGCTTATATCTACATCATTTTGGAATCGTTGGCTGAGGCGGGAGTCAAGGTCGGCCTGCCGCGTGATGTAGCCACGCTTTTGGCAGCGCAGACTACTCTCGGAGCTGCGACCGTCGTGCTCGAAACCGGAGACCATCCTGCTCTGCTCAAAGACGCGGTAACCACGCCGGCCGGCTGCACCATTGACGGGATCATGGAGCTCGAAGAGGGCAAGCTCCGGGTGACATTAATTAAAGCTGTGGTGAAAGCCGCGCAAAGGGCTAAGGAACTGGCTCAGGGTTAAAAACGGAACTCAGCCCTTCTTGAAAAACTGCACTGCCCGCTCGTGCTTCTCCGCCGCCGATCGTTTGCGGACCATGCCGAAAAGATGCGATTTCGCACAGTCCGGTTGGAAACAAACCACCTATGCCACGAAATATTTCGCGGCAGGGTGGTGCACAACAATTGCCGACGTGCTCTGCTCGGGCTCGAGTAGAAACCCTGTGGTCAGGCGCACCCCGACGTTCTCCTCCGGATGCAACAGCGCGAACAGCTTGGTCTGGTCTTCCAGGTTCGGGCATGCTGGATATCCGAAGCTGTAGCGCGAGCCACGATATTTCTGATGAAAAAGATCGCGGATGTGTGGAGAGTCTTCTCCCGCGATTCCCAACTCTTGGCGCATCAGCTTGTGATGATATTCGGCCAGCGCTTCAGCCGTCTCCACACCCAGCCCGTGCAGGTAAAGATACTTCGTGTATTCGCCTGCTTCGAACAAGCGCTGGGTTTCGATGGAAGCCTTCGATCCGATCGTAACCAGAGACAGACCAATCACGTCCATTTTGCCGGAAGATTTCGGAGCAAAGAAATCAGAGATGCACAGCTTCCGGCCTTCCCGCTGGCGAGGAAAAGTAAAGCGGAGGAATTCTTTTGCTTGTGTGGGGACAGCCGCCCCCGGCTGTCTGCCCTGAGCGGAGTCGAAGGGTCCGGCCGAGCCCTGCTTGGCGTTCTCGACCTCATACACAACCACATCGTTCCCGTCACCCTGCGCCGGAAAATATCCCCAAACAACTTTTGGCTCGAACCATCCGCTCGCAATGATTTCTTTTTCGAGCTCTCTCTTTATCGGCCGGAACTTGTTCTCGACAAGCTTCGCGTAGTCCTCCTGCGACGCGGTCTTCAACTGCCACTGGTTTTTGAATAGCGCGGTGTCATTGATGTAGGGGAAAAGTTCCCGCAGATCGTAATCTTTCTTCACCCGCACGCCCCAGAACGGCGGAACAGGAATATTCGGTGCATCGCCCACCACCGGGCTGCGCTCGGCAAAAACTGGGCCGGATTCTTCATCGACGGCGACCGCCTTGGCATACTCCTTGACCGTGCGGCCTTCTGTCAGGCGTCCCTCTCGATTTCCGTTCGGACCCGTCAAGTCTTCCATGATGTGGAGGCCGCCAAACGCGTCGTCGGAGTAGAACACTGCATTCGAGTACTCGCGCCGCAAATCGTCTTCCACGTACTTGCGCGTGAGCGCGGCTCCGCCACAGAGCACAGGGAATTCCAGTTTCTGCCGCTGCAAGTCCTGAATCACATACTTCATCTCCAGCGTTGACTTGACCAGCAGGCCGCTCAGACCGATCGCATCTGCTTTATGTTCTTGCGCGGCCTTGATGATCGTGTCAGCTGGCTGCTTAATGCCGAGATTCACAACTCGGAATCCATTGTTGGTGAGAATGATGTCCACCAAATTCTTGCCAATGTCGTGGACATCCCCTTTCACCGTCGCCAGAACAATAGTTCCTTTTTGAGAGCCGGACTTCTTCTCCATCTTCGGTTCGAGATACGCGACGGCCGCCTTCATGACCCCGGCCGAATCGAGCACCGAAGGCAACTGCATCTTGCGCGCGCCGAACAGATCGCCAACGGTCTTCATGCCGTCGAGCAGCACGGTATTGATCAGCTCCAGAGGCGAATACTGCTGCAACGCTTCTTCAAGTAACACTTCAAGCGGCTTCTTGTTTGCGCCCTGGCCGACCGACTTTTCGCCGTTGATGATTGCGTACTTCAGCTTGTCCTCGACCGAGAGAGTTTCCACGTGCGCCGTGCTCTCGCCCTCAGTCTTACCCTTGGTCCCGGCGAAATGGCGCATGTAAATCTGCAACGGATCGCCGGCCGATTGGTCGCGATAAATCAGCTTGCGAGCAAGCTCAACTTCCTCTTGAGGAATTTTGTATAACGGATAGATTTTGGTGTAATTTACGATGGCCATATCGAGGCCATGATTTACGGCTTCGTGCATAAACACGGAGTTAAGAACACGCCGCGGATACACATCCAGGCCAAACGAAATATTGCTCACGCCGAGAATCGTCTTGACCTCAGGCAGTTCTTTCTTTATCCGCTCGATTGCTTTCAGCGTTTCAATTCCTGCACTTCGGTATTCCTCCTGGCCGGTCGAGATCGGCAAGGTGAGCGCATCAAAAATCAGATCAACCGGGCGAATCCCATATTTCTCCGTCGCGAGATCAAATATGCGATGCGCAATCGCCGCCTTTTTCTCAGCGGTCAGCGCCATGCCGTCTTCATCGATAGTCAGTGCGATTACAGCTGCACCATAGCGCTTCGCCATCGGCAGAACTTTGGACGTGCGCTTTTCTCCATCTTCCAAATTGATGGAATTGATAATCGCTTTGCCCGGAATTCGCTTCAGCGCCTCTTCGACCACATCAGCTTCCGTTGAGTCCACGAGTATTGGCGCCGGCACACGAGTGGCGATTCGTTCGAGAATTGAGGTAATGTAGCCTTTCTCATCTTCTCCGACAATTGCACAGCACAAATCGAGCATGTGCGAACCGTCGTTCACTAGCTTCTTCGCCAGACCCAGAATGTCGTCGTACTTCTTGCCGCGAACCAGATTTTTGAAGTGCTCGACGCGGGTTGTGGTGTTCATTTCTTCCGCGACGATGAGAGGCTTGGGATCGAGATCAAGAGGAACAGAAGTGTACGCGCTCGAAGCCGCGGCCACGGGCTTCACTTCCCTTTTCGCCGGCTCAACTCCGGAGAGCGCATCAACTACGGCCTTCAGATGTTCGGGCGTAGTTCCGCAGCATCCGCCCACGATGCGAACGCCATAGTCCTGAACAAAATGTTTGTGATATTGCGCGAGCTCTTCCGGCTTCAACTTGTAAACCGCGTGCCCGCCTTCGTTCTGAGGAAGCCCCGCATTCGGCAGAACCGAAATTTCTTTGGTGGAATTCGCTCCCAGATAACGGACTGCATCGTTCATCTCAGCCGGACCAGTCGCGCAATTCATTCCAATGGCATCGATATCGAGCGGTTCGAGCGCGGTGAGCGCCGCGCCGATCTCGGTGCCCAGAAGCATCGTTCCGGATTCCTGCAGCGTGACCTGCACTTGGACGGGCAGCCGCTTCCCGGCTTTCTTCATGGCTTCGAGAACGCCTATGGTTGCGATCTTTGCCTGGAGCAGGTCCTGCGCGGTCTCGATGAGCAGAACGTCCACGCCGCCTTCGATTAGAGCAGCCGCCTGCTCCTCGTAAGCTACGACCATATCGTCAAAGCCGATGTGCGCAAGAGATGGCAACTTGGTCGTCGGCCCCATCGATCCCGCGACAAAGCGCGGCTTGCCATTTCCCGAAAACTGCTGCGCAACATCTTTTGCAAGCTTGACCGCGGCGAGATTGATTTCTTTCACCCGATCTTGCAAACCGAATTCGCTGAGAACCGTCCGTGTGGCGCCGAAGGTATTGGTCTCAACCACGTCGCATCCGACTCGAAAGAAATCAGCATGAATGTCGCGAATAATATCCGGACGGCTCAACACCAGGACTTCGCTGCAGTTCTCTTTGCCCCAATAGTCATCCAGAGTGGGATTGCGCTTCTGGATGTTGGTTCCCATCGCCCCGTCGTAAATGACGACGCGTTCGCGCACGGTTTGGAGAAAAGAAGCCATCAGTGTTTAGCCATCTGGAAAAACGTCGTTGGTCGTTGGCTGTTCGTCGTTGGCCAAACCTACAATTTACTTCTGCAGCGAACGACACAGGCCAACGACCAGCGACTGCTTTTCATACACAAACGCCGGCCCTTTTCCGGACCGGCGTCATTCATCTCGCGAAAGCTATTGAACTTTCATTCTCCCGGAGCGACTTCTGCTGGCGCACCACCCGCAACTTCTGCGGAGTTGAACACCGGATTCGCTCCCAAATGCGCCGGCCTGGCTGCCAGCAACTGCTCTTTGCGGTAGATCAAATTTGTCGCATTAAACGTCGCCAACTCGAATCCGTGACCGTGAGTGATGGCATCGGTCGGACAGGCTTCCACGCAATATCCGCAAAAAATGCAGCGGTTATAGTCAATGTTGTAAACCTTGGCGTAGCGTTCAGCGCCGCTGATCCGGTTCTCGGCCGTATTCTCTGCCGCTTCAATATAGATGCAATTGGCCGGGCAGTTGGCCGCGCACAGAAAACAAGCCACGCACTTCTCCAGCCCGTTCTCATCACGCTGCAAAACGTGTACGCCGCGATACCGCTCCTGAAACTTAGCGCCTCGCAGCGGCCCCGGCCCGTCCGGATAGTTCTCCACTGTCGTCGGTTGGAACATCTCCATAAAGGTGATGCTCATGCCTTTGGCGATGGCGGCAATGTTCTGAAGGATAGGCATCCTCTCTAGTATAGCGAAAGCGTCGTAGTCGGGTGAATGCAGCCTTGCCACAAACCAGCTTCCGTATTGCCGCCCATCAGGGAGCAGGCGAGAGAATTTCCTCCTAGCATCCATTTCCTTCGTTAGCAGTGCTACTCCGCTCGACCAATTCCATGTAGTCGTGGTTTCCCATTTCGAAACCCCTACCGCTCCATCGTGCAGCCGTTGCGTGCAATCGCGGAGGTTTCCTGTCAGTTGTACCGCACACTCAACAGAACCCACCGTCGGAGTCTTCTTGAAAGTTTGGACTACGAGCAACGCGCGACGCGCAGGGTAACGCGAACGCTATTTTCATCTTCCAGATCGGGTCCACACTCACGACCACAACAAATACGCAGGTCGTTCTAGCGGGCGGTGCCCAGGCTAAGAATATCTTTTGGCAGGTTGGCAGCTCAGCGACCTTGGGAACGAACTCTATATTCAAAGGAAACGTTCTGGCGCTCACCTCAATCACCATCACCACGGGCGTGAATCTCGAAGGCAGGGCGCTGGCGCAGAATGCCGCGGTCACTTTGGACAGCAATACGATTACAGCCCCGTAAGTCGGGCGGCGCAATGATTGCGTCAACAATCGCACGAGCGCGGGTCCGCGTGAGTGACGACAACTCGGAAATTACCCGTGTCCGGACGCGCACATATTACAATAGTCAGTCGTCCCTTTCTTTTGGCCGGCAATCCATTCCATTGCACTTTTTGGAGGACTTATGAAGCTTACCCCGGGAAAATTAGCGGGCCTGCAACGCGTCTCAGACAAGCGCGGCGTAATCGCCGCCGCCGCCATGGACCAGCGTGGCTCGCTGCAGAAGTCTTTGGCAAAGGAAAAAGGCGGCGACATCACTGACTCGATGATGGAGGAATTCAAGTCGCTGGTCACCGAAGTCCTCACGCCTCACGCCAGCGCTATCCTTCTCGATCCTGAATGGGGACTCCCCGCTGCCAAGCGTCGCGCGAAAAACGCCGGCCTATTGCTCGCTTACGAGAAAACTGGATACGACAAAACCGGTCCCGGACGTCTGGGCGATCTTCTTGACCACTGGTCCGCTCGCCGGCTGAAAGAAGTTGGAGCCGATTGCGTGAAGATCCTGCTCTACTACACGCCTTACGATCCCAAGGACGTGAACGACAAAAAGCACGCCTGGGTAGAGCGCATTGGCGACGAGTGCCGCGCCAACGACATACCCTTCTTTCTTGAGTTCGTCGGATACGAGGAAGGCACGGATGAAAAAGGCCTCGAGTATGCAAAGAAAAAACCGCACATTGTCACCGAGAGCATGCGCGAGTTCACCAAAGACCGCTACGGCGTGGACGTGCTGAAGGTCGAAGTTCCCGTCAACATGAAATACGTGGAAGGCACGAAGTCATTCGGCGGCCAAAAAGCCTACACGAAAAAAGAAGCGATCGAACTGTTCCACAAGGCCGCCAACGTCGCGACCAAGCCTTTCATTTATCTTTCTGCTGGCGTCAGTAATGCCGAATTCAGCGAAACACTCGAACTCGCCGGAGAAACCGGAGTCAAGTTCAATGGCGTGCTCTGCGGACGTGCCACCTGGAAAGACGGCATCCCTGTCTATGCGAAACAAGGGCCGGCTGCATTCCGCAAATGGCTTGAAACCGAAGGCGTGAAGAACATCGAGAACGTGAATGAAAAGCTGAAAGCTGCCACCTCCTGGTTCCCGATCTGTGACGTAGAACCTGCGATGGCCGGAGCGTAACCGCTCTTCACCTAATCACGCAAGACAGAGCGCCGAGCAGCAGTCCTTTACCTTCGTGGAACAAGTCGAGCTTACTTTCCGTACTGTGATATGGAAGTCAGAATGGATTAAGCTCTGTTCGCAGCTCAGAATCGCTGCATTAGAATTCTTGCCAACGCCGGGGAGGAAATATGCGCAGGACAACTGGAACGCTTTTGGCCTTCGTGATAACAGTACTTGTGTCCGCTGTGACCGTCTCGGCACAGGGCACACCCTCACGCGAACAAGAATCCATTACCATCATCTTCAATGATGGACACCGGCAGAGCATTTCTCTCGACGATATAACACGCATTGAGTTCAAGTCGGCGCCGGTCGTGGTCTTCAAAGATGGGCGGCAGCAGAATCTGCGATTTGCAGACGTCGCGCGCATTGAATTCTCCTCGTTCTTGAAAGACTCGGCTATCGGACGAAACCATTTCGTAGGCAAATGGGAGGTTGGTGTCGATGTCGCCGCCGGGAATTTTTTCATCACGCTGGAGCCAAATGGCGAAGCGCACAAAACAATGGGCGCGAGTCATGGGACTTGGACGGTCGTAGATGGCGAGGCTCGCATAAGCTGGGATGACGGTTGGCACGATGCCATCCGAAAGGTAGGTTCAAAACACGAGAAGCGCGCTTATGCACCCGGAAAAACCTTTTCGGACGAGCCGTCGAACGTCACCAACGCCAAGAACACCACCGCCGAGCCGATCTGACCGAGGCTTCGTCCAACGTCGACCGAAACCGAGTTCTCGCTGACGTCAAATAGAGCTAGCGGCACTTTTCCGTGCCCGCAAGCCCACGACTAGTCTGCGTAAGAAAGTCTTGGGCTAGATTCTCCCTCGTTGCTAAACTCTTCTGTCCCGCAGCCATCCGAACTTTTGCTTCTGCTGGCGCGTATCCTAAGTACGAAACGGTTTGGGGCTGGTCTCGAAACACAAGCTCTCAGCCTTCAGCCTTCGGCCGTCAGGAAGAGCGCTCAGGCGCAATCGCCAATCGAGATATCCAGAGACGCGATAGATTTATTTCTGATAGCTGAGACTGACGGCTGATAGCTAACGACAGCGTAGTCCCAATCCGAGCAAGTGTTCCGGGGAGTAACTTTTGGAAGACGCCCATGTGGCTGCTTTGCTGGTCCGTCGCTGCGTTGCCGGCGACGCAGCCGCATGGGAGGAAATCGTGCAGCGGTATCATCGGCGCATCTACAACCTCTGCTATCGTTTTGCCGGATCGGCAGGCGATGCTCAGGATCTGACTCAGGAGGTCTTCATCAGAATGTATCGCACCCTCAATTCCTACGATGTCGGGCGGGGCGCATTCATGACTTGGATAACGACCCTGACCCGTAACCTACTTGTCGATCATTTCCGCAAGACAAAGAACGACCGGCTGACCGACTCGCTGGATGCGACCGCTTCCGACCACGAAGACGCGATGCCCCTCGGTGAGCGCATTCCGGATGGAGGCCCGGCCCCAGACTCAGGCGTACAAAGCCGTGAGACCAAGGAAACTGTCCATCAGGCCTTGCAGAAGCTCTCCCCGGAGCTCCGGGAAGCAGTGATTTTGCGGGACTTACAGGACATGGATTACCGTGAAATCGCTACGGTACTAAAGGTTCCAGAAGGTACAGTTAAATCAAGGATTAACCGGGGGCGAGCGGAACTTGCGCGCCTCCTCCAACGTACATATAGGCAGGTGATGTGATGCCAGGCAAAGAAGATAACCGGATGAGCTGCTCGGAATTCGACGCTCTGCTCAGCCAGGCCATTGATGGTACTCTGGACGGCGACCGACTCTCAGCCTTCGAGGCCCACGGACGCGTGTGCCAGCTCTGCGGCCCATTGCTCCACGAAGCCGAAGCGGGACGTTCATGGCTGAAGTCACTTGCCGATGTCGCACCCCCAGACGAACTGGTGACCAACATCCTGCTGCGCACAAGTGGAGTGGCTTCCACCCACCGCCATGTCCCCGGAGAGCCGGAGATTACTTCATGGGTCGCCCGCATCCGCAACTGGGCCGAAGTCATCACTTCGCCAGTGGTCGCGATGGCGCGACAGCCGCGGTTTGCAATGTCGTTCGGCATGGCTTTCTTCACCTTATCGGTGACCCTCAGCCTTGCCGGAGTTAAATTAAGCGATCTCCGTCACATGGATCTGCGTCCGAGCGCAATCCGGCGCAGCTACTACGAAACCAGCGGTCGCGTGGTGAAATATTACGAAAATATTCGCTTCGTGTACGAAATCGAATCCCGGGTGCGCCAGTTCAAGGAGGCTGCAGCCCCCGCCGAACAGCCATCCGAGCAGCAGAACAATAACGATCGCAAGAACAAGACCAAGAACGATACCAGTGGACAGCCCGAGCAAAAACAGGAACGCAACTACAGCCGGGAGGGGAACCAGCCAGTGTTTGCTGCTTCTCTTCCCGCCAACAGGGGTCCTGAACTGGCGCGCCTTTGGCGTGCTGGGTCGCCAGAACCAACTGTAGTGTCGGTGACCACTTACAGGAGGTTCTCATGAATTGCGCTAACCATCCCCAATCGCCGATTGCTGCATACTGCCGCACTTGCGGCAAGCCGCTGTGCACGAATTGCACGCGTCCCGTGATGGGTGTGATCTATTGCGAGACCTGCCTGGCCGAACGTGTTGGTAGCACAGTGCCTCCGCAGGCTCCTTATCAGCAACCGGCGAACCAAGCCCCCGGCATGCCAGTCCCACCCGCTTCACACTCTGCGCCAAATCCTGCGTTGGCTGGAATACTGGGCGCGATCCCGTTTGGCGTAGGCGCGATTTACAACGGGCAATACACCAAGGGACTCGCTCACCTCGGCATTTTCATCTTGCTTGTGATCGGGGCCAACCAGAAAGAGCCGCTGGACGTGATCTGCGGGATTGGAATCGCTGCCTTTGTTCTCTACCAGATCATCGACTCAATACGAACCGCAAAGGCCCTTCAATTCGGTCAGCCAGCCCCGGATCCTTTCGGCTTGGCCACCATGTTCAGTCCAGGCGGTGACAAGTCTGATTTTGCGCGCGGCGTACCCACGGGAGCAGTTGTCCTCATCGCTCTGGGCGTTTTGTTCCTGTTGCATAACCTGGGAATTTGGTTCCTTAGCGTGGATAGGCTCTGGCCCATCGTCCTGATCGTACTGGGCGTCTGGCTTTTCATCAGGAGGCAAGCATGTATTAATCGCGGTGATTATAGCCACCGTGGCCTTGCCGGGCCGGCAGTGCTGATCACCGTGGGAGTGCTTTCTTTGCTGGACAACTTGCATGGGCCAAACTGGGACCGTACTTGGCCAGTGATTCTGCTCGTCATTGGAATAGTAAAGTTGCTCGAACGCAGCGGTCACTTGGGCGGTCCGCCCTCGAATATCACAGGCGGATACCCGCCTGCGGATGTTCCGCCGACCGACGTTCCGCCGACCCCTCCGCCAACTGAAGTAAACAGCGAGGTAAAAAATGGTTAGCGCCACACAAATGCCTCCACCCGCTCCACCGGTGCGGCCCCCGCGCCCTCCGCGTTCGCTGGCTGGTCCGGTCGTGCTGATCGTGATTGGAATTTTCTTCCTCCTGGGGAACCTGCGCATCCTCTATTGGCATGACCTGGGCCGCTGGTTCGCTCACTACTGGCCGGTTTTGCTCATTCTTTGGGGCATTATTAAGTTGATTGAATATCAGCAGGCCAACCGCGCCGGAACTCGACCCTCTGGAATCGGCGCCGGAGGCGTGCTGCTGATTATTTTCCTCGTAGTGGCGGGCCTGATGGCCACCGAAGCCTACAACTTCAACTGGGATGAAATTCGCAATCAGATGCACATCGAGGGCGCGGACATGCCCTGGTGGGGACACACTTACGACTACAACGCGGACCTGCAGCAGACTTTTCCGCCGGGCGCCACCTTGCGCGTCACCAATACTCGTGGCGCAATCAACCTGACCACATCGAACGATAACCGTTTGCACGTCACCGTCCACAAGCGCATCAACTCTGAGAACCAGCAGGACGCCGAGAAGTGGGACAAATCGACTCAACCCCAAATCAACGTGACCGGTCAGACAGTGACGCTGAACGCCAACAACAAGGGAGCAGGCGACCACTGGGTCAGCAGCGATCTTGATATTGCCGTGCCTCGCAAGACCTCTGTGGTCTTATCGACTAGCCATGGCGACATAAGCATTATGGGCCGCGACGGAAATGCCGATGTGACCAACCAGAACGGCGACGTCTCCGTCACCGACCTGAACGGAAACCTCACCTTGAACCTGGACCACAGTTCGGCGCGAGTTTCCCAGGTGTCCTCGGACGTGACCATTCAGGGCAGAGCCAATGACATTTCCATTGAAGACGTAAAAGGCACGGTGCATCTCGATGGCGATTTCATGGAGAGCGTAAAACTCTCTCGCATTGCCAAACCGGTCAGCTTCAAGTCAACTCGCACCGACATGGATTTCTCCCAACTCAACGGTTATCTTAATCTTGATTCTGGAGATCTTGAAGCAACCAGCATCACCGGTCCCTTCCGCCTGCGCACCCGCTCGAAGGACATCATGCTGAACGGCATATCGAACGAAGTGCACGTGCAAAACGAAAACGGCGCTGTTGAGGTGCATGTCAATAAACTAGGCGGGCTGGACGTCAAGAATGCCAAGGGTGACATTCGCATCTTCGTGCCGGCAAAATCAGGTTTCCAGCTTGAGGCCCAGGCGCATGACGGCGAGATACAGTCGGATTTCAGTGACCTAAAAATAGACAATGGTGACAATCACTCTTCCGCCAATGGCAGCGTAAACGGCGGCGGTCCGCGCATGGTGCTCGAGAACGAGCACGGCACCATCGAGATCCGTAAAGGGACAGTTGTTCCTACGCCTCCGGCCGCGTCCAAAATGCCAAATCCTCCCGAGCCTCCGGAAACTCCTGAGCCAACCGAAAACTAACCAGGAAGTGGTCCAATTTTTCTCGTGACTTTTTGCGACAGGCTTCCTTCCGCTGTCATCGTGATAAAGTGACTTCCTTCGGAGGCTCCCTTGACGCAAACCGCAGCGCCCGATCTTGCGCAGATAAAGTCCAACCTGAAGTCAATTTGGATGGCCGGCGACTTTGGCCAGATTGCAAACTACGCCGTTCAGGCCGGAGTTGTCTTCATCCAGCGAACTCCAATTAAGCCCGGCAGCCGCGTTCTGGATGTTGCCTGTGGCACTGGAAATGTATCGCTGCCCGCTGCGCGGGCAGGCGCCGTGGTCACCGGCGTGGACATTGCAACCAATCTGCTGGAGCAAGCTAGAAAGCGCGCCGCTGCCGAAAATCTCACCATCCGTTTTGACGAGGGCGACGCCGAAGACCTGCCGTATGCTGACGGCGAATTCGATATTGTAGTTACGATGTTTGGCGCCATGTTCGCTCCTCGTCCGGAACGAGCTGCCGCGGAGTCAATTCGCGTATGCCGTCCCGGCGGGTTGATCGCGATGGGCAATTGGACCCCGCAGGGCTTTGTCGGCAAGACCTTTCAGCTCACCGCAAAAATGGTTCCGCCTCCGCCCGGAGTTCCCCCACCTGTGCTCTGGGGCGATGAGGCCACAGTTCGTCAACGCTTGTCGCAGGGCATTTCAAAGCTGACCATGACGCGGCATAATGTGACTTTCGAATATCCATTCAGCCCGAAAGAAGTCGTTGCATTTTTCCGCCAATATTTCGGCCCAACGCAAGCCTCGTTTGCGCGGCTTGATAAGGCCGCTCAGGAAACGCTGGCTTCGCAGCTAGAAAAGTTGTGGGCGGAGCACAATCAAGCCACCGATGGGAGCACAAAAGTGGAAGCCGAATATCTGGACGTCAGGGCGATTCGCGCATAACCGACGCCCGAGTAATATCGAATCATGGGTTCTCCATCTCCCACCGCCGCTGGCTTCCGTCTTATCCTCCGGCGGCCTGTCGTCACCCTTGCTGAGATCGCGTGGCGATGGACCTTCGCCGCCGCGGTCTGGTTCCTGGGCGGAGCGTTTCTGCTGCAGTACGCAGGTTCGCTATCAGTGAATGCCGTTGACCGACTGCTCCTCGGAACCAGGCAACCGGCGCTGATATTGCGCGCGCTTCATCGAATATTCCACGGCAGCGCCTTGCGCTTCACCACGAGTGGCCTCCTTCTGGCTATCGCATTAACGGTCGCATGGATCGTGCTGGCATCACTCGGCCGAGCGGCTACGTTGAAAGCGATGATGGAGGAACTGGGAATTACGCCATCGCCCAATACGCGTCGCGGAACCATCTCTTCGCTATTCGCATTGAATTTTCTCCGCGCCGCCACAACCCTGGCAGCGGTTGTCGCTGGATTCGGCGCCCTCCTGATTGCGAGCGGGGTTTGGGCTTCAACTCACTTGTCCGCGGCCGATACCACAAGATTGTGGCTTGCCTCGCTGTTACTAGTTTGGATTTCATGGGCAACATTAAATTGGCTTCTCTCGACGTCAGCCCTCTTCGTTGCCGCAGATGGCCTTGGGGCTTTGAACGCTATCTCGGCAACTGTGGGCTGGTATCGCGACCGCCCCGGCTCCGTCCTCGCTGTTGGGGTCTGGTTTGGGCTGATTCATGGCGGTGCGTTCCTGACCGCTTGCAGCGCGGGCTTAACGGTGCTTGGTATGGCTGCTGCATTAGGCCCCGGTCCCACGCTGTTTCTGGAATTCTTGATCTTGGCAGTGTATTGCGGTGTTGCCGACGCACTCTACATCGGAAGGCTGACAGCATATCTGGCGACCATTCGGGGTGCGCCGGCCTACGCGCGCCTTCCGCAAGCACCGATGCCAATCGTCTCCGGGCCCGAAGGAGCTTCGATTGATCAGAACGAACTAATTCTGAGCGATGTTCCTCTTCCCGCAACCTAGCGATGACGTTTCTGGAGCCACGCGCGTCCCCGCCCATGCCCCTATGCCTGAGTCCCGCTTTACATGACATCTCTGATCTGAGAAACTCATCCGTGGAAACCCAATCGATCGTTGTCCTCGATTTCGGGGCACAATATTCGCAGCTGATCGCCCGCCGGGTACGCGAGCTTAACGTCTTCTCAGTTGTCCTTCCCTGCAACGCCAAGATTGAAGAGATTCGCAAGCACTCTCCATCTGGAATTATTCTTTCTGGCGGCCCGTCTTCGGTTTATGACAAGGACGCTCCAGTGGCCAATTCGCGCATCTTCGGACTGGGAATCCCTGTCCTAGGAATCTGCTACGGGCTGCAATTCATGGTGCACACGCTCGGCGGCAAAGTTCGCGCCGCCAAGCATCGCGAGTATGGGCATGCGCAGGTTGATCTAGTCGAAGAGTCCGAGCTTTTCCATGACTTGCCTCGCCATCTTGAAGTCTGGATGTCCCACGGCGACGAGGCCCTGGAGCTGCCCACTGGCTTTAAGCTCCTAGCGAAATCGCCGAGCGCAGTTGCGGCAATTGAAAATAGCACTCGGCAGCTGTATGCCGTCCAGTTCCATCCTGAAGTTCATCACACGAAATTCGGCAAAGACATCCTCCGTAATTTTGTCCTGAACATCTGCAAGGCCCAGCCCACCTGGACCCCACACCATTTTGTCGATGCGACTATCGCATCAATTCGCAATCAGGTAGGGTCGGGCCGGGCGATCTGCGCTTTATCCGGCGGAGTGGATTCAGCCGTCGCGGCCACGCTGGTCGATCGCGCCCTCCGGGACGGCGAGAAATCGCGACTGACATCCATCTTTGTGAACAATGGGGTCCTGCGCAAAAACGAGTTCGAGAAAGTTCAGCAGAACTTGCGAGACAAGCTAGGCCTTCACGTGGTCGGGGTCGAAGCCACTGAGCGCTTCCTGTCGAAGCTCGCAGGAGTTACGGACCCTGAAAAGAAGCGCAAAATCATCGGTAACGAGTTCATCAAAGTTTTCGAAGAAGAAGCTCATCGCATAGAAAAAGAAGAGGGCGAGGTTGAGTGGCTCGTCCAAGGGACCTTGTATCCGGACGTGATCGAATCAGTTTCGGTTCGCGGGCCATCGCAAGTGATCAAGTCCCATCACAACGTCGGCGGACTGCCCGAGAAGATGAAGTTAAAGCTGATCGAGCCGCTCCGGGACCTCTTCAAGGATGAGGTTCGCAAGATCGGCCGCGACATGGAGATGCCGGAAGAAATCCTGCAGCGTCAGCCTTTCCCCGGGCCTGGGCTCGCGGTAAGGATCCTGGGCGAAGTCACGCCCGAGCGTCTGGCAATTTTGCGTGACTGCGATGACATTGTGGTGAACGAAATCAAGAAGGCCGAGCTCTACACCAAAATCTGGCAATCGTTCGCGGTGCTCTTGCCCGTGATGTCGGTCGGCGTGATGGGTGACCAGCGCACTTATGCCTATACGTGCGCCATTCGCGCAGTTCATTCCGAGGATGGCATGACCGCCGACTGGGTCCCCCTGCCTCACGAAGTCCTGAAAACAATTTCCAGTCGAATCGTGAACGAAGTCCACGGAGTCAATCGCGTAGTTTATGACGTAACCTCGAAACCGCCCGGAACCATTGAGTGGGAATAGTCAAACTCTCGTAAAATCCTGGCTACTTGGTCTCAGACCGCAGGCCCTTCCGCTAGAATTGGTGGGTTTCTAACGTTCTCAGGATCTTCGAGTCTAAACAAAATGAAAAACAGATTCGCCTTGCACCCGATCTTCGCCTTCCTGCTCTGCGCCGCAACTGCTTTCAGCCAATCCAAGGGACCAGACGCTCAGCCGGCGCTGCCGTATTCACCCAGCCTGGACTTGTCCTCGATGGACCGTTCTATCGATCCCTGTGTGGATCTTTACCACTATTCGTGCGGCGGCTGGCAGAAAAAGAACCCGATCCCTCCCGACCAGACCTCGTGGTCGGTCTACGGCAAGCTGTATCAGGACAATCTCAATTACCTGCGCACCATTTTGGAGCAGGCGTCTTCGTCTAGCACCCAACGGAACGCTGTGACGCAGAAAATTGGCGATTTCTACGGCGCTTGCATGGACGAGAGCGCCGCTGAGAAGCGCGGCCTATCTGGATTGCAGCCAGAGCTGGATGAGATCGCAAGATTAAAGTCCGTGGCCGAACTAACGTCCCTGATTGCGCGGCTGCAGCTCACCTTCAATAAGATTTTGTTCGACAGCGGCTCAGAGCAAGATCCTGACAACTCCGACCAGGTGATTGCGGGGTTAGACCAGAGCGGGCTGGGCTTGCCGGATCGTGACTATTATGTGAAAGACGACGCCAAATCTAAAGAGACTCGCGACCGTTACCTGCAGCATGTCCAAGCCGTTTTTGAGCTCAGCGGCGACAATCCGACAACTGCCAAGGCGAATGCGCAAACCGTGATGCGACTTGAAACTGCGCTGGCCAATGCTTCCCTGACGCGCGTCGCACGACGTAATCCGTATAACCTGAAACACAAGATGAAGATTGCCGAGCTGAGCCAGTTGGCTCCGGCCGTTGATTGGACCACATACTACCGCGACGCACATTATCCCGACTTCGAAATTATCAACGTAGACACGCCTGATTTTTTCAAAGAAGTGAACGTGTTGCTAACATCTGAACCGATTGGTAACTGGAAGACCTACCTGCGTTTCCACGTCGTCGATTCGGAATCGCCGTATCTGTCGTCAAAATTCGTTCAGGAAAACTTTGACTTCTATCGAAAGTATTTGCGAGGCGTGACCGAACAACAGCCGCGCTGGAAACGCTGCGTCTCCTACACCGATCACAACCTCGGTGAAGCTGTGGGCCAGGCTTATGTCGCACACGTATTCTCGCCCGAGCTAAAACAAAGCACGCGCGAGATGGTGCTGCACATCGAAGACGCCATGGCACAGCGCATCGCGCAGTTGGACTGGATGAGTCCGGAAACCAAACAGCAGGCGATCACCAAGTTGCATGGCATTCGCAACAAGATCGGCTATCCCGACAAGTGGCGCGACTACAGTTCGCTAACGATTGTGCCCGGCGACTTCCTAGCGGACATCCAGCGAGCGCACGAATTTGAAAGCCGTCGCGACATTAGCAAAATTGGCAGACCGGTTGACCGGACCGAATGGGACATCACTCCTGCCACGGTTGACGCTTACTACAATCCACAGATGAATGACATTAACTTTCCCGCCGGCGTGCTGCAACCTCCGGTCTACGACGCGAAAATGGATGATGCGCCGAATTACGGCGACACCGGTGGGACCATCGGTCACGAACTGACCCACGGCTTCGACGACGAAGGCAGCCAGTTCGACGCCAAAGGCAATTTGCGAAACTGGTGGACCAAAGAAGACCGTGAAAAGTTCGACGCAAAAACCAAATGCGTAGAAGATCAATATGCGCAGTACGTCGTAGTTGACGACGTTCACATCAACAGCGCGCTCACGCTCGGCGAAGACGTGGCTGATCTCGGCGGTGAGGTCCTGGCCTACATGGCATGGAAGGACGAAACCAAAGACAAGAACCTCCAGCCTGTCGGCGGGCTCACGCCCGAGCAGCGCTTCTTCATTGGCTTCGCGCAGTGGGACTGCGCGAACGAGCGTCCCGAGGATTTACGGGTTCGCGCCGCGACCGATCCTCATTCTCCGGCCCAGTACCGTATTAACGGTGTGGTCGTGAACATGCCGGAGTTTTCACAGGCTTTTTCCTGCAAGGCCGGGCAGCCGATGACCAAGCCATCGGAGAAAGTTTGCCGGGTGTGGTAGGAACGAGAGAAGGGTAGTTTCTCACCAGCTGTTGAAGCTATCCGTCGCCGGATCTGGAATAGAACCCAGTCCTACTGCTGAGCGTCGGCAGTTAGCGGCCCCACGTCCCTCACCGAACTGACGGGTCTACGAGGCGCGACTGCAGCCGGCGCCGGCGGACGCTGCTCCAATGTGCCTAACAAGGGCGCCGCGTCCATCCCCATGTCGAGACAGACGAACTGGTTGTTGGCGCACATGTATTCGATCATGCGCCGTTGGCGCGAACTCAGCACCTTTACCGGCAGGGTCTCAAAATGACGGAAGACCCAGATTAGATACAGCCGTTGAGCGACAGAGGGGTTCAGATAACGCGGCCCGAGCGGAGTTAGAACTCGCAGCACGCCTGAAGAAAGTTTTTCAAGCCACATAAAACTGTCCCAAGAGGATTTTTTTAATTCTTGACGAAGAGGGCGCTGCGCTTCATCTGCAATTCAGAGTCCATGAATTATGCACCTAAATCAATGCATTGGGAAGAGGGCGGGTGCAAAATTTTTACGAGAGCCGGTGTTTTTTATATCATGGCAATCTGAACGTTAGCGCCGTCTGTTAACGTTTTCCATGAATTTCAATGATCGGTGACAGTCAAAGTGCCCGCCGGACGGGCCTTGCGCGGGCGCTCTCGAAACTGGGCTATTGCTCGCGGTCTCAGGCCTTCGGCTTGATCCGGGCGGGGCGCGTGCGACTCAATGGACGCTTGGTTCGGGACCCCGAAAAGCCCGTCTTGCCCGGCAAAGACCGGATTGAGGTGGATGGAAACAAGCTCGGCCAGGCCAACAAGCTCTATCTCATGCTCAATAAGCCGCGAGGCGTGGTGACCACCGCTCGCGACGAGAAAGGGCGGAAAACCGTATATTCCCTGTTGCCCGATCGTACAGAGAAGGGCTGGGTAGCTCCCGTCGGTCGGCTGGATATGGCCAGCGAGGGCCTCCTTTTGCTGACCAATGACTCCACCTGGGGAGGAAGGATTGCCTCGCCGGACGCACACGTTGAGAAGACTTATCACGTCCAGATTGGCGCGGTCGCGGGAACGGAACTGGTCGATCGCCTGCAGAAAGGCGTAAGAACCACGGAAGGGGATTTTCTGGCTGTGAAACGCGCCCGCATCCTGCGCTTGGGGAAAAAGAATTCATGGCTCGAGATTGTGCTCGATGAAGGCAGGAACCGGCACATCCGGAGAATGCTTTCGGAGTTCGAAATTGAAGTATTGCGACTGGTGCGGGTTGCGATCGGGACAGTCGAACTGGGCGACCTCCCGAAAGGCAAAGCGCGGCCGCTTACAAATGAGGAGAAAAAGGCATTAGCGGGAGGACCACCGAGCTAGGCCTTACCGCTATTCATGATTTTGGAGTGACGGGCGTCCTCGCGCGTCCACCGATGTATTTCTGGGCCTTGGAGCGCACTCCGTTCCGCGCCTATTTTGGATTTTTGGAGCGACGGGCGTCCTCGCCCGTCCACAACAGAATCACGTCATCCCCGCGTCATCGGATAATTCTTTTCCCGCCACTCGCGCACGCCACCATCCATCGAAACCACGTTGGTGTATCCCATCTTCTGAAGATTGTCCGCAGCCAGCGCCGAACGAAAACCTCCGCCGCAGTACAAAATCACAGGAGTCTTCACGTCAGGGACACGCACCTCAACATCGCGCTCAATAACTCCCTTGCCCAGATGAATCGCTCCCGGCAAATGGTCCTTTGCGAATTCGCTCTCTTCGCGTACGTCGACCAGTAGAAATTTCTCGCCGTGGTCGAGCTTCTGCTTTACTTCATCCACCGTGGTCTCCTTAACGCGGGACTTCGCGTCGTCAACAATTTTCAAAAACCGCGGAGTATGCTGCATGCGTCCTCCTAATTAAGTTGTCAGTGACTAGTGGGCAGTGACTAGTCTCCGGTGCTCATGAATTCTGTTGTGGCTCCTCCATCTTTCCGCCCTAATTACTGCTCACTAGCCACTGACGCTTCTTCCGTCTGTCCTTTGAATGTGCAGTCTTCCGGATTCTTGTCCTCGCGCAGTCCGAGAAACACCGGCGCGCGAAGCTTCAATCCGCCTTCGGAAGTTTCGTGCGTCCACTCGGAGAACTTCACTTCCGCAACCCGCTCCGGTTTCACCCAGTGCACGTTCTTGGCGTCCACCGGACCAGTGAATGGACTCTTCTTGGTTTCGATCTCCTTCAGCACTTCCCAGATTTGTTTCAGCATCGCCTGATTGAAGCCGGTTCCCGCGTTGCCCACATGGATCAACTGCTTCTTATCGTTGTAGAGCCCGAGGGCCAGAGAGCCGAAATATTGCCGCGCACCTTCGGGATCGGTATATCCGCCAATTACACAATCAACCGTTTGAGTGATTTTGATTTTCAGCCAGTCGCGACTGCGCCGCTCCTCATAACAGCTATTGCATTTCTTCGCGAGAATGCCCTCCAACCCTTTCTGTTTCGCCGCTTGGAAGAGCGCCACACCTTGGCCGGCCTGATGGTCTGAGTAGCGGACCAGTTCACCCGAGGGAAGAATCTGCCGGAGCACGCGCTTGCGGTCGTCGAGAGCGACCCGCCGCAGATCATAGCCATCGAGGTAGACGAGGTCAAACACGTAATAAAGGATAGGTAGGTCCGACCGTGCTGCCGTCTGTCGCCCGTGTGCGCGAATACCGGTGCGTTGCTGCATCAGGCTGAACGACGGACGGCCTTGTTCATCGAGGACAACCACTTCGCCGTCGAAAATGGCCGTCTTCGCATTCACCAGCTTTGGCAGTTCACGCAATTCGGGATAACGCGGGCCGAGATCATTCTGATTGCGCGAGACCATGCGCACGGTTCCATTTTCGATGAATGAAACCACGCGATAACCATCCCATTTGATTTCGAATAGCCAGTTCGGATCGTCGAAAGGCGCTTCTGCGATGGAGGCCAGCATCGGTTGAATTGAAGTTGGCATGGCCCGCGTGGTGGCGCCTTTTAAATCTTTAACCAGAGCGTTTGCGGCGGGAACGCTGGAAACCAAGGTTAGGGACGCTTTTTTTTTTGCTCCGCTTGTGCCTGGCTTTGTTCTGCTCTTCTCGGTGGTCTCTGTCGTCTTAGCTTGTCGTTTTCGTTTATCCAGCTTGGCAATACTGTCTGCAAGCCACGCCGCTTTTACTCCGCCGCGCGATGCCTTCTTGCTGCTCTGCCATTCGGCCGAGCCTTCGTCTCCCGCAATTTGCGTCATCGTCTGACCGCTCAGCACCGACTTATCGTATTTATCGATATCAAATTTCTCGTCCACATATTTGTCGGCCTTCTTGATCATCAGCCACTCGTTGCCCTTGCTTCCCGGCCTGCGAGCTTTCATGTGAATCAATGCGTAGTCGCCGTTCAGTCGCTGCCCATGAAGACGGAATTTCAGATCGCCTTTCTTGATCATGGCCGCGGCTTCGGCTTCCGTGCCGGGGACATATTCTCCATTGACCGGCACGGGCGAAAGCGGCTCCCACGTGCCGACATCCCACACCATTACCGTGCCCGCGCCGTAATTGCCCTCCGGAATAATGCCCTCAAAATCAAAGTAGGAAACAGGATGGTCCTCAACCTGCATCGCTAAACGTTTATCGCCGGGATTCAGCGACGGCCCTTTAGGAACTGCCCACGACTTCAAAACGCCTTCCATCTCCAGGCGGAAGTCGTAGTGCAGACGGGTGGCGCGATGACGCTGCACCACAAAGCGGTGGCCTTTGCTCTTTTCCAGTTTGGGTGGAGGCTCGGGAGTTTCCGAGAAGCGTCGTTTGCGTTTGTATTCCTCTAGAGGCACGACGATATTGTAAAGAAAGAAGACGCGAGAAGCGCGAATGCAGAAGTTAGATCAGAGGGTGCTGACTTCCGCAATCTCCCTGCTAACTTCTGCATTGAATCAGGCGGCCTTGCCCATGGTGATGCGGTGAGCAGTTGACGTCTCTACGTTGTAGAGCTCGACCGAGGGCTCGTCCCTCAGTAACGGACGAAGCGCATCCGTGACTTCCTGGAAGTGGTCACGATGATAGCGCTCGGCATCAGCGCGCGATTTCCATATGCTGATGGAAACCGTGCGGTCGGGTTCGTCGTCCGAGCTTAACGCCAACAGATCGACGAATCCCGGCTGCGAGCGCAAGATTGGTAAAACATGCTGCTGCAGCGTGTCCTTGAAATCTTGCCTTTTGTCATTTTTCACGTAGCATTCCACAATGCGCGTAAACATGGTGAGCACTCCTTTCGCATGGTTAGAAGTAAACAGTTGGCCCGCCGCCGATCGTCCGCGGCGGGAAGTGCCGGGCGATGGAGCTTCGAAGTGACGAACGAATTATAGGCCTGGGGGAAGACGATGTCCTGTGCAGAAAGAGTCACCAGTTTGCCAACAGCCGAATTGACTACCGACCACGAATAAGTCGCCAAAATGCAACGTGAATATCCTAACCAGCCACTGGTCGGCGTGGGCGCAGTCGTTGTTGAAGACGGTCGCGTGTTGCTTATTAAACGAGGCAAGGCACCATTGCTCGGCGAGTGGTCAATTCCAGGCGGAATGCTTGAGTTAGGTGAAACCCTGCGTCAGGGTGCGGAACGTGAGGCGCTTGAGGAAACCGGGTTGGTGGTTCGCGCCACCGATCTGCTCGGCGTTTTCGACCGGATCGTGCCTGACTCCATTGTGTCTGATCCCGCGACACCTGATGAAATGAAGCGCATGCTCTACCACTATGTGCTCATTGATTTTCTCTGCCAGAGGATCTCCGGAAATGTAATTGCAGCGGGCGATGCGGCCGATGCCCGATGGTTCACGCCGGATGAAGTGACTGCGCTGCGGCTCGTGGCCGATACGGCAGAAGTCGTTCGCCTCGGATTCACGAAATCGGGTCTGTAGTTTTCTGTTCGGGTTCGGGAAGTGTTTCCTCCCATACATGGTGGCAGGTTTGGCAAATCCAGCCTGTTCGCCGTAATGGAATCGGGAAGTTTACAAATAAGCTTCCGTACGCGATTGGCTTGTACAACTCCTCAAAATTGATGTCGAGCGATTGACAGTCTGGGCAGCGCGGCTGCCGGTATTCCGATGCGCCTTCGAAGTCGATTTCTTCGGGAATAGGCTCGGCTAGGATTCGTGTCGCTGCTTCCGCGTCCTCAGGGTTTACAAGTAGTTTGACTCCGCCCAGCAGATTCGACCACAGCCAATCCATCCGCACCGTATTGTCGTCGGCTAGATAGGATTCCACTCCCTCGGATGTAAGCTTGCCTTTCGCAAGCATCGCTTCGGGGAGATCGCGAAACCTCTTTAGCATTAAGAGATTTCTTTTCCCTGGCATCTCCGTGTGAGGCGGAGACTCAGGTTCCGGCAGCTCGAGATCGCGCCGATCCAACTCATCCTCCAGCGCTTCCCATGCGGAGTCGCTTAGCTCCGAAGACTGAGCAGCGAGCTTGAGCAACTCGCCATCGGTCATCTCTCGGTAACGGGCTTCGAATCCCTTCCTATCGTGATCAAAATCGCTCATTGCTCAGGATGATACGCGAGAGCCAAGCTGCGTACAAAAAGAGAACGGCCCGCAAGCTATCTGCCTGCGGGCCGCCCGGTGTGCCGTTCGGGATTGACCAAGAGGTGGTCACTCTAAGTACCCGCCGCGATCACCTGCGCGGGACAGTGGCCTCTTTAGCGAACTCCGGGTCTTAGTGATTGAGCTTCGGCGCGACCTTACGCCGGGCGCAATCCAAACTCACCGGTCGAGTTGCGAAGCACTCAGAGCAACCGCTCTAAGTCTCAGCCACCTCACCTGGTCTTTTACATCTACCACTACAGTCAGAACTTGTCATCAGACCACCTCCTTTCCGGTGTAAACGCAGAATATTACACAACGAACTCTGGATCAAGAGGGGGCACCGCAGAAGGAAATATGAAGCTCCGTTCCGCTGTTCCGCAAACCAACATCGGTATTCCCTTCCACTTGATATTCACAAAAAACGCGGATGCCCCACCCTTGTCGCGCTCTTTGCGACAGGGTGGGTCTTTCGGCCGTGAGAGTACGCTAAGCTGTTACAAGCATGTCCGCCACCTACATTCTAGGAATTGAAAGCTCATGCGACGAAACCGCCGCAGCCGTGGTGCGCTCGGGCGAGGAAGTGATCTCAAATGTTGTGGCCTCGCAAATTTCCGTCCACCAACCCTACGGAGGCGTGGTCCCCGAACTGGCTTCACGGGAGCATTTGCGGGCCATCGTTCCAGTTGTTCGCCAGGCACTGGCGGATGCCGGAAAGAATTACGACTCTATTGACGCGCTCGCAGTCACCCGGGGGCCGGGACTTGCCGGGGCCCTGCTGGTTGGAATCAGCTATGCCAAAGCCCTGGCTTTTGCGCTCGAAAAACCGCTGATCGCTGTCAATCACCTTGAAGGCCACATTCACGCGGTCTTACTTGAAGAGCGGCAAAAGGGAAATCGCGAGTTGCGCTTTCCAGTGCTGGCCCTAGTCGTCTCTGGCGGTCACACCCACCTTTACTTGGCGGAACAGCAGGGCGCAAGTTGGTCGTATCAGAATATCGGGCACACTCGCGATGACGCTGCAGGCGAGGCTTTCGATAAAGTTGCCAAACTGCTCGGCCTCGGATATCCCGGCGGGCCAGTGATTGACAAGTTGTCGAAGCACGGAGACCCACGAGCAGTGAAGTTTGCGCCGTCACAGATTAAGCATCCGGATCGGAATTCCACTTTTCCACAAAGAACGCGGATAGATGGGGTACCCGGCGAAAAAGAGACGCACAAAAAGCAATTGTGGAGTTCCGGGCGTGCTCGCCCGGAGTCGCATGCTGCCGAGCGCCCGCGTTTCGATTTTTCCTATAGCGGGATCAAGACTGCGGTGCTTCGTTACGTCGAGACGCGCGCACTGGCAGCTTCGATCGCAGCACGACGCAAAGCACTGTCCGAAATTTCCAAGCCGAAGCTGGAAGATTACCTCGCGCACTGCGACCAGCAGACGCTTGACCTAGTCGCTTCCTTCCAACGAGCTATGGTCGGAGACCTCGTCGCGAAAACGCTGTCCGCCGCGCGCAAGTACGAAATTGCAACTCTGTTTGTGACCGGCGGGGTCGCCGCCAACAACGAACTGCGCCAAACTTTTGAGCAGGAGGCTGCACGGGACGGACTGCCCGTGTACTTCCCCTCCCGTCCGCTTTCAACCGACAATGCTGCCATGATTGCGGCTGCCGCCTATCCCAAGTTTCTTGCCAAAGATTTTGCTGCGATGGACTTTTCTGCCGAGGCGGGATTGCTGTTGAAGTAAGCTTTTCAACCTTGAGGGGTTGCTATCAGCGATGTATCCATGTGTTTCGTTTGACGAAGAGTCTGTGCGCCACCACGTGATTCCGAACCGCTTCCGCGCAGAAGAATCTGCTTGCGTAAACAGATCACCTGATTGTCTAATGCGTCAAAGCTATCGCCACAGGATCTGCTCCGGTTTGCGTGGTTCCAGCAGCGGCCAAAACACCATTGCTGTTGATCCTGAAAATCGACACCGAATCGTCATTCTGATTCCCCACGTAGGCGAAGGTGCCGGAAGCATTCACCACCATGGGCAAAGGCCAAGATCCTGCTTTAACAATTGCAGGCGTATTCGGGGTCAAGGTCCCCGTATTTGGGTCGATGGTGTACATAGACACCGTGCCGTCAAATCGATTTACTGCATACGCGAACTTACTCGTAGGATCCACCGCCATCCAGGCAGGCTGGTTTCCCGCCGGCACGGCATAGGCTGGGTTGGAGGTTAGAACTCCCGTGCTGCTGTCGACGGTATACATCAAGACCATGTTCATGACTTCGTCGGGGACGTAAGCAAATTTACCAGTATGATCCACCGCTACACCGTAGGGGTCGGGGCCCGCTACCACACCGGCTGGAGCCGTCGGAGTTAAAACTCCCGTACCCGAATTAATGGTGAATGTAGAAATCGAGCCGTTGCCCTGATCAGAAGCATAAAGGAAGAGACCGCTAGGGTCGACGCTCACGAAGTCGGGACTCGAGAACGAACTCCGAGAGCTAAAAAGAGGAGGTAATAAAATGGAAGAGGGCGTAGTCGGCGTCAGGACTCCACTACTTTGGTTGATGGTGAACATTGAAATCGTGTTGTCATCACTATTCGCCGTGTACAGGAACTTGCCAAAAGGATCAACCGTGATTCCTTGAGGGAAGAATCCGGTTGAAACCATCGCTGGCGAAGTCGGAGTCAAAACGCCGGTACTAAGGTTGATCGTAAACATCGAGATTGTCGCCTGGTCAGTTGCGTTGGATACAAGATTCGCAACATAGAGGAACCTGCCAGCAGGGTCGACCACCATAGATTCGGCATTGATTCCGGTATCGACTCCAACCGGGATCGTAGCCGGCGTGGTCGGCGACAAAGCCCCTGTGCACGAGTTCACGGTGTACATGGAAACAGTCGCGTCCGTGTAGTTCAGCACGTAAGCAAATTTGGGCTGGAGCGCAGGCTTGCATGAAGCGGTGGGGGGCGGAGTCGACATCGAACTGCCGCCGCCGCAACTGGAGGTCACCAGCGCCAGCAAACTTAAACAGAAGAAACAAGCACAAACGACTCGCATTGGTAATTTCTCTCCCGGGTTAATAGACGGCACGGTAGGATTCCACCATCTACTCTGGAATTATCTCAACTAGCGCAAGAGACACACGGGCAAGCTCCTCTTGGGAGCTGAAAGCTAATAACTGATAGCTCTACTCAGCTTCTTCCAGCTTGCTTTCTTCGATATCCATATCTTTGAATTCGCTCGATTCGAATACTTCGCCGCATTCCAGACATTCCACGAATTCAGCGTCTTCTTCACGAGCGACTACTCGGACACGGGGGTGCTTGCATTTGGCCAGATCGTTCGTCATCGCAGGAGGTTGAGCAGGGTAGGATGTCGTCATAGATTCCGGACTATCGCTTTCTCGGGCTGGAGCTGCCCCCGAGGAGACTCGCGCCGGAATTGGCCGTATTTTTTCGCCGAAAACCAGTGCTTGTCAAGCACAGAATGCAGAATGGATAATCGACTTGGCCGCAGCGCGCCCGTGGCTTTCTCAATCTTGCGTCTTGAGATTACAAAGCTTGGCAACACCACCAACCAGATGGCTGAGAGTCCGGCACCGGCCGCAACTCTTGAATGTGTGTAAAATTTTGCCCAGGGAGCATTAGGAAGGCTTTATGGCCGTGGACGCGACCAGATCGGTGAATGAACAGCAGGCGCCGGTCGTCCCCGGCAATCTGAAACTGCCGATCTACCTGGACAATCACTCGACCACGTCGGTCGATCCGCAGGTGCTCGAGGAAATGCTTCCTTATCTGAGCGATAAGTTTGGCAACGCCGCCAGCCGCAGCCACTCGTTTGGATGGGCCGCCGACGAAGCCGTCGAGACAGCGAGAGCGCACGTCGCTACCCTGATCGGCGCCACTAGTGAGGAAATCGTCTTCACCTCCGGTGCCACCGAAAGTGACAACTTGGCGATTAAAGGTGTCGCTGAGGCCTACAGCCGCAAGGGAAACCACATCATCACCGCCGTTACCGAGCACAAAGCCGTGCTCGATTCCTGCAAACGCCTGGAAAAATATGGCTATCGCGTAACTTACTTGCCGGTGCAGTCGGACGGCCTGCTCTCTCTCGAGGACCTCGAGCGTGCCATCGATTCAAAGACCATTCTGGTCACCATTATGGCCGCCAACAACGATATCGGTGTATTGCAACCGATCGAAGCAATAGGAAGACTCTGCCATGAGCGCGGAGTGATCTTCCACTCCGATGCGGCACAAGCCATTGGAAAGATCCTCATTGACGGGGCTCGACAGAGCATCGATCTGCTTTCGATATCAGCTCACAAAGCCTACGGTCCGAAGGGCGTGGGCGCGCTCTACGTTCGGCACGGCATCGAGATATCTCCGACCATCGACGGCGGCGGTCACGAGCGTGGCATGAGATCGGGAACCTTGAACGTTCCTGGAATTGTCGGGCTAGGCAAGGCGTGTGAAATTTCCCAGGAGGAGATGCCGCACGAGTCATGCCGCATTGCTGACCTGCGCAACCGGCTTCACGACGAGATCAAATCCGGGCTGGACGAAGTTTACGTGAATGGCTCCGTGGAGCACCGCTTGCCAGGAAATTTGAATATGAGTTTCGCCGGAGTCGATGGAGAAGATCTGATGACGGCCATCGATGATGTTGCGGTCTCAAGCGGCGCGGCTTGCACCTCGGCACACGTTGAGCCGTCGTATGTGCTGAAAGCTCTGGGCATTAGTGACGAACTAGCCCAAAGTTCCATTCGCTTCGGAATCGGCCGCTTCAACACCGAAGCCGAAATCGACTATGTGGCCGCTAGGGTGATTCACACCGTGCAGCAGTTGCGGGACGTCTCGTAGGTATGAGTGCTCGGCTCAATTCGCGGTGGGAGCGGCGGAGATTTTGTGTAATGTCTGGAGTACCCGATTTATTTCCGGTTGCGAGATGGCGCCACCCTGCGTTGGCTTACCTCCAAAAACAAATTCCACCTTTCCCCCATCAGAGTAGAGATCGTCGACCGCGCGTCGCTTCCCTTTTGTAATATCCCCGATTTGAAAGCCCTTGAACTCCTTCGTTTCAATCGAGAACAACCCGGACGGGTCAGTAATATAGATCATCTTTAGCGTAAGCAGGGCCAATCCCCTCGCATCCTTGTCACGCGGAGTGAACCAGCCTAGCTCATCAGGCCGAGTAGCAAACGCAAGATTCATCAACTGATAATCCGATTCGCATCCGTAATCGCCATAGAGTGCACATAATCGCCTGTGCATTTCGGTGGGACTTGGTTTTTCGAGTACCTCGAGCATTTCGCCAGGGGAATGCCGCATTAAAACAATTGTTGCCCCTGAACGGAATGGAATCACTGCGGTGTTGTTTCTCGTCTGCACGCTCGCTTGATCGATGTCGACCCAGGGAACCTCAAAAGAATATCCAAGGTAGGACAGAGACATACCAGGGGCAGTCGAGATTGTCTGATCGGGAAGAGCGGAGGGGATTTCTGCCACCACAGGTTGTTCCCGAACTAATCTTCGTGCAGCGAGGAAAAACTGGAAATACCAGAAAAATAAGCCGATGCAGCCCGCTGCGATTGCTGCCGCAAGAGCCACATGCTTGAATCGCAAACTCCGAGGTTTAGTCACAGAGTAAGAGTACAGAAGGCTACGCGAATTGGCCTCTATCCCGCCACTGCCGCTGCCGGCTCTTCCACTGTGGCTTCCCTCAAGAACTTTGCTGCTTCTTCGGGTGGCGTGGGATTGATATAGAATCCCGTGCCCCACTCGAATCCGCCTACCTTCGTCAGCTTGGGCACGAACTCGATGTGCCAGTGATAGTGGTCGTTGCTCGAATCCTGCGTAGGCGAGCTGTGGATCACTAAGTTGTATGGCGGATCATCCAGAACGCGGTTCGCCTTGTTAAGCAGCGTGCGGATCGATTTCGCCAGGTTCTGGAACATGCGCGAAGACGAGTTCTCAAATGCGGATTCGTGCTGCTTGGGCAGGATCCAGGTCTCGAATGGGAAGCGCGGGGCGTAAGGCGCAATGGTCAGAAAGTCATCATTTTCCGCGACCACTCGGGTACCGGCCTCAATTTCCTGCCGGGCGATGTCGCAAAAGACGCAGCGCTCTTTGTATAAGTAGTATTGCTTGGCGCCTTCGATCTCCTCGGCAACGTAGATGGGAACAACCGGAAGCGCGATCAGTTGCGAATGCGCATGCTCGAGCGTGGCCCCGGCGCCTTCGCCATGGTTCTTGAAAATCAGAATGTATTTCAGTCGCCGGTCTTTCTTTAGGTCGAGGATGCGGTCGCGGAAGGCCCACAGCACGTCTTCAATTTTCTTTGGCGGCAGGGTCGCGAGGCTGGCATTGTGGTCGTTGTTTTCAACGATCACTTCATGGG
>Ga0102924_1001113_pt1 | contig 31694 bp, 31 predicted proteins | sample PaiPotPPM11metaG_FD_80116 | JGI IMG/M metagenome (GOLD analysis project Ga0102924, IMG submission 80116) | Iron sulfur acid spring bacterial and archeal communities from Banff, Canada, to study Microbial Dark Matter (Phase II) - Paint Pots PPM... ... | reverse complement strand
TACCTATGGTGACGGTGGGGGAGCGGCTGCGGTCGGCGCGGGAGCGGCGGGGCCTGACGCAGGCGGACCTGGCGACGAAGGCCAAGGTGACGGTGGTCGCCATCTCGCGCATCGAGAACGGCCGCCTGGACGGCACGCCGCGGCAGAGCACGGTCCGGCGGCTGGCGAAGGCGCTCAAGGTCGATCCGGCCTGGCTGCTGTTCGGGGAGCAAGCCAACCAGTCGGAGGGGCCGAAGGGGTAGCATTGGACAGCGGCGGCCAGCCGGAAGCTCTGCTGGCCGCGCCCGCCCTGGAGTGGAACGGATGGGCCAATTACCGCCGCGTTGGAGGATGCAGCATGACCGGCGCCGGTGAGAAGAAAGCACAGGCCCATCGCGCGTCGCTATGGGAAAATGGTCCTGCCGGCGGGGATGTGGCACGTCGCGCCCAGATTGCCCGGACTGCCCCCAGTCAGGGTGTCTGTCTTCACACCCTGATTGGACAGGAAATGGTACTACCTCTCCGGTGGTGGCTACAGCGCTGTGGTTGCGCTGACTTTTAATCAGGGTGTCCAGGGTTCGAATCCCTGTGCCCCCACCCCATTTTTCCACTGGTGGCAGGGCCGGAGCCGACCGCAGTCGGACGAGCCTGACCGCCATGTTGACCGCCATTCTTGGTGGCACCTGTCGCGCCGTGTCGTATCCTGTGGCCGCTCGTCCGGCGCCGCGACCCGAGGTGGGACGAACCGGACGCCGCTCTCGTAGCGCCGGATCGCCGTCACAACGCACGGGCCGGGCCTCGTTCGGTGAGCAGCCGCTCCAGGCGCTGCAGCGCCTCCCGCTGCATCCCCGGCAGCACGTGGGCATAGGTGTCGAGTGTCAGGGTGATCTGGCTGTGGCCCAGCAGCTCCTGCACCACCTTCATCTGCACGTCCATGCTCAGGAGGAGGGAACCCGTGGAATGCCGCAGCTCGTGCAGCTTCATGTGGGGCAGACCGGCACGTTGGAGCAGCGGGGCAAAGGAACGGCGCAGGAGATTGCCGCCTTCGATCGGGCGGCCCACGCTGTTCGGGAAGACGAGGTTGCGGTCATCCCAGGTGTTCCCAGCCGCCAGACGCTCCTCCAGTTGCCGGATGCGATGCTGGCGCAGCGCCGTCACCGCCAAGGGGATGAGCGCGATCGTGCGCTGGGCGGTCTCCGTCTTCTGCTCACGATCGACCCAACCAACGCCCGGGAGGCGCTGAATCGCGTGGTGCGCGGAGAGGACCCCCTCCTCGAGGTCGAGATCGTCCCAGCGCAGGCCGAGCAGCTCACCCCGGCGCAGCCCCGTGCTGAGGAGCAAGATGTACAGCGCGGCCAAGCGGTCGCCCTTGAGCGCATCGAGGAGGGCCCAGGCCTGCTCCTTGGTGAGAAAGCTGGCCTTGTGGCGATGCGCTCGCGGCGGATCGACCAGCGTGGCCACATTGCGGCCAAGCAGTTCCCACTTGACGGCCCGATTCAGGGCCGCACGCACGATCGCCAGCGCATAGAGCGTCGTGCGTGGCGAGCTCCCCCGCTGCAGCATCCCCCGGACCATCGCATCGACATGTTGGGGCGCTAGCTTGCTCAGGCGGTACGCGCCCAGTGCCGGGACGATGTGACAGCGCACCATCTGCTCGTAGGAGGCGGTGGTTCGCGGGGCACGACGGGGAGCAATCGACTCCCGAAGCCAGCGGGCGAGATAGTCCGCGACCGACTGTCGCTCGTCGGCGACCGGGAGACCTTGCTCCAGTTCCCGCCTCGCCACCCCGAGCTTTTGCAGCACCTCGCGTTTGGTCTTGCCGTAGACGGACTTCCGCTTGCGCTTGCCATGCATCAGGCCTAACTCGAGGGTGGCCTCCCAGCGCCCGTCCGGGCGTCGGCGGACCCCACCTTCGCCCCAGCCGCGGGCCTTGCGTCCCTTTCGTTCCACACTCGTGCCCTCTCGATCGGAATCCTCGGTCACCTCAGCGCATCCTCCCTTCCGTACAGCTCCGGGCTAGCCCGTTTCCGTGGGTCGTGCTCGCCACGTGTATAGCCTAGCCGACCAATGACGAACAGCGTCAGCGGACCCGCCCTCCCGGCGATCGCCGGTTATCACCTTCCTGGTCCGCAAGCCACACCTCCAAGGCGTCACTCCGGATCCGCCGCCGCGTCCCCACGTACTGGAACGGCATCCCCTCGTGGTCCATCCAGGCGTAGATGGTCGTGCGGTCCACCTTGAGGAACCTCGCCGCGTCGGCGACGGTGAGATAGTCAGGCGACACCGGTGCCGGACGCGGCGGCACCACGGTGGGCAGCAGCCCGGCGATACGCGTGAGCGCGGTGTGCAGACGGGCATGTTCTTCCGCCAACACGCGGATCTCCGCTGCCAGGTCCGTCACCGTCAAGGCATTCGCGCGCTGCGGCGCCGCGCTTGCCTTGATTGGCGCTGAGATGGGCATACGCTCCGGTCCTTTCTGCGACCTCCGAATTTATGTCTAGTGTGAGCAACCAGACCCGTTATGGCCTCCAGTCTGCGTGCGACCGCCGATTCGCGTGCTGCTCGCGCTGGCGACACCACGAGCGCAGGCTCCGACCGGGCTCGTCGGGGTTCCCCGCGGACGGCACGGCTAGCCGGCCGTGCCAGCGCCACGCGAGGGTCTCGACAATGACGCGGAACTGGGCCCGCGACAGCGGGGAGAGGTCGCGATTGGCTAGCACGCGCGCAACGGCAACCATGGTCGGGTCAGCCGGGTTCAGGTCCATTAGCGACGCAGGGGCATACCCGGCCTTCCAAAGCAGGCGATCCTGCTCCGTTGGTGTCGCGTCCAGTGCCCGCGCCAGCGCCAGGGCAACCTCCCGCGACGGCGCGCGGCGCTTGCCGCTCTCCAATCGGTTGATGTAGCTGGCGTCGACCCCGGCCGCATGGCCCAGGGCATTCTGGGAGAGGTGCGCGGCCAGGCGCAGGCAGGAGAGCAGCTCGCCGAAGGCGATCGCGAGGTCGTCGATGTCGCGGCTGTCGTCCTCGGCGACCAGGTAGGCGTTAGGGGCGGTCCAGCCGGTACCACTATGCCAAGCGCCTTCACGATGTCGGTCCAACGTGTCCGTCTCCCTTCACCGCTGCCGCCACTGGCAGCAACCCATCGAGCAGCGTGTGGTACTGGCCGTTCAGGGCGAGCCAGCCCGCCTCCCCTGCGAACCGCTCGGGCACGAGCAGCTCGGCCCGCCCGAGGAGGTAGCGGCTCCAGCTCTGCTCGGGGACGGTCTCCCGTCCTAGCTTCCAGCGCGCCGAGAGCGTGCCCCAGTTCTCGACCAGCACCACCAGGCTGGCATCCGGGTGGCCATAGTCTTTGGCAAGGCGGCCGCCACGCACGAAGCCCTCCCAGGCCCGCAGCTTCTTGCCCAGGTCGTCGTTGGTCAGCGTGCCCCGGTCGATCTCCACGGCGCAGAGCCGCGCTGTGCCATCGGGGTAGACGAGGGTAGCCGAGCCGTCGGGCAGGACGCGCAGGCGCTCGCTTTCGTCCGGCTGGCGCACATACACCTGCGCCGTGCGCCAGGCGCGCTCGGGCGTCCAGCGGCAGGAGCGCAGCCGGCCCGTGCGCATCAGCGACCGCAGTTGCGCCCACACCGCCGCGATGAGCAGCTCGTGCTGCACGAAGCGCACGTCCAGGTCCTCCGGCTTCGCTCGGGCGGGGCGCAGGGCTCCATAGAGTGGGCGGGTCACCAGACGGCGACCTTCCGCACCAAGAGCGAAGAGGTCGGGGACGCCGCCGAGGTAGCCGCGCGGCGCCGGCAGGGCGAAGCGGTCCAGGTAGCCCCACAGCCAGAGGCGGCGCAGCCGGGCATAGGCGCGGGAGGAGGCGTGGCGCGGGTCGGCGCGATCCGGAGGGAAGAAGGCGAGGCCGACGAGGTCCGCCGTGAGCAGCGGATGGCGATTGGCCGCGTCGAGAATCTCCAGGTCGCGTGGGGTGAGGCAGCAGGAGGGACGGCGGACCAGCTCCTCGTCCTTCGGCGGACGCAGCAGCAGGCGCCCCTGGAACTCCGGCAGCAACATCGTCAGCACCACCGTCCGTAGCGGCGGCACAGCGAGCGTGACGCTGCATCCAACGCGGTGCTAGGCATGCATGCAGACATGGAGGGAACAGTCGGCGCTCCGACCGGCGCTCGTCCGCTTGCTGCATGCACCTGCACCGTACCCCTGGTAGTAAGGCTCCGGCGCGTGGAACGTCCCGTGGAACGCGCCTGTGGAAACCCATGGCTTCCACGGCCCGTTCCACGCGCCGGTCCGCACCATCGCCCCTCCTGTCGTCGTCGGAGATTCATGGGGCGCTCTCCTTTCCTTCCGGCTCCGCCGAGAGGGCGGAATCATCAAGCCCTGCGCCGGGCCCGAAGGGCAGCTCCGGTGTCGTCACGACCGGAGGACCGCTTCCCGTTGCCCTCGCCCGCTTGCCCGACTTGCCGTCGGCGGCGGGCGGCGCGGGCGGCTCCTCCCGGACACGCCGTACCCGTTCCATCGCCCGGCGATGGGCCGTGTCGACCCGAGCGTGCAGCGTCGCGCGCACCGCCTCCACCAGCTCGCGCGGCCGACCGTACTCATGGGCCGAGGCGGCGGCGAGCCGGTCGGCCAGGCCGGGATCGGTCGCCGGCGGCGGGTCCAGGGCCAGCGAGAACGCCGGCAGCCGCTCACCTCGGGCGGAAAGGCGGGCGTAGCAGCGGTGCTCGCCCAGGCTCACCAGGTCGTCCACCTCCAGGTCGCCTCCCAGCTCCGGCACGAGGTAGCGCGCGTCCTCGGCCGAGCAGTGGAAGACGAAGAGGCCGTCCAGGTTGCTGAAGAGGGTGGCGCGTAGCGCCCGCTCGTGTGCCCGGTCGATAGCGTCCAGCCGGGCCAGGGTCTGCGTCGCCAGGACGAGGTTGGCCCCATACTTGGCCAGCTCGCCCAGGAAGGCCTCGTAGTCGGCGCCCGGGACGGTGTGGAACTCGTCCACCACCACCGTCACCGGACGCCGTCGCTCCCGCGACAGCGCCGCCTGGGCATACACCTCCAGCTTGAGCAGGTTGAGCAGCGTGCCGCCGAGCAGCGCCGCAGTGTCGGCGCCGACGATGCCCTGAGCGGTGTGGACGATGACCACGCGGCCCTCGCGCAGCCACGTCGCCGGCGCGATGGTGGAGCAGGGCTGGCCTAGTAGGGCGCGACTGCTGCGCGAGGCCGCGAGGCGATTGATCTTGGTGAGCACGGGATTGATCGACTCGATCTGCAGGCGCCGGTCGAGCAGATGATCGTAGAAGACCCGCCACCACTCCGCGACGAAGGCGTCGCCGCCCTCGGCCACCACCTGCTGCCGGAAGGCCGGATCTGCAAGTAGCAGGGGCACCTCCAGGATGGTGTACTGCTCGGCGCGGGCGGCGTGGTCGGCGGCGCAGCGGGCCGCGTTCGCCGCATGCAGGGTGTGCAGCACCATGCGGAAGATGTCCTCCATGCGAGGCCCCCAGTACTGGTCCCACTGGTGCCGGAACACGGAGAGGGCGTTGGCGACGGCACGCTCGGCATCCCATCCCAGGCCAGTGTCCAGCAGGTTCAGCCCGACCGGCCGCTCGCTGTTGGCGAGGTCCAGGTAGACTACGCGGTCCCGGCGATGGGCCGGTACGAGGCCGAGCGCGGCGCGCGCCAGGTCGTGGTGAGGGTCCACCAGCACGAGCGCCGGCCGCGTCGTCCCCGCGCCATCCATCGTGTGCTGGACCAGGCGCAGGAGCAGGCTGGACTTGCCGCGCCGCGTCTTGGCGACCAGCAGCAGGTGCCGGTACAAGAGGTCGTCCGACAGCGACACCGGCACGTCTCCGGCGCTCCCGGCGGACCGGCCGATCCGGCAGCCATGGGAGACGGCCGCCGGCAGTGGCTGCCAGCGTCGTGCCGTCGTGCGCTCCAGGAGCGGTACGTCCGCCTCAGTCGCCGGCAGGTGCCAAAGCCCCGCCAGCTCTTGCACGTTCAGGAGCGACTCGGCCCCGCGCCGCCAGGGCGGCGGCAGCCAGCGCCGGCCACGAGCGGGCAGCGCGCGCAGACTGGTTAGATTCTCCCCGCGCAGATGGAGGGCCGTGGGCACGAGGGCGTTGCCCCGCGGCTGCGCGAAGGGGCCGTAGGCGGCGGCCAGGCTATCCAGCCGTCCCAAGAGATCCCCGGGTGACGCTTGGCTCGGGGCGAACACGGCCAGCCGGAGGTGGGCGCGGAAGGCGACGTGGGCCAGCTTCTCCCGGATCAGCTGGGGATCGGCGGGGGCGGAGCGGGCGAGCCGGCGGCGCACCCAGACTCCCAACGGCATTGCGACGCCAGCACAGCCGGCCAGGCCCAGGGGCCACCAATCCCGCGCCTCGTACCAGCCGCCAACGTTGGGGATCACGGCCAGGGCGGTAATCGCTCCGACCATGGCCGCGAGGCTGCCCCAGGAGGGGCCGGCGACGGCCGGTTCCGCGGCCAATGGCCGTTCCAGCGCCAGGCGGGCGTAGGGCGCGGCCCAGTCTGCCTCGGCCGGGCGCAGGAGGAGCTGGCAGAGCGCCCGCCACCCCGGCGGCAGCCCGGCCAGCGCAGCGAGGATGCCCAGGACCGGATCGTCGTCTGCGGCCGGTGCGCCGCGCCGATCGGCGTCAGGAACGACGCGCAGCGGCAGGTGCGCCCCAGCGGCGAGCGTCAGGCCGCGGACCGCGACCTGCTCACCCTCGGCTTGCCATGCAGGATCCAGCGCGCGGCAACGGTCGATGCCCAGGGCGCGCATCGTGGCCTGCGGATAGGCGGCGAGCAACTGCTGCTCCAGGTGGCCAATGGCCCATTGGTTGGCACGAATCAGGAAGCTCCGGCCATGGGCCGTGCCGGCGATCTCCAGGCTAAACGGCTCCGGCAGCGCGCACGCGGCGAGCGTCCGGGCCACGGCGGAGACGGGCGTGGTGTTGACACGCGGCGTCACGATCTCGACCAGAGCCGGCGATTGGTCATGTCGGTGTTGCATCGCTGGGTCCTTCCTTCGCTGCCGCCAAGAGTGCGAAGAACAGGGCGCGACCGCCCGCTTGCCGGCCAAGGTCGTTCAGGTCGTGGCCATCGGGCAGCGCCACGACTCGCGCGCGCGCGCCCACCACGGCACGAAACTGCATCGCCGCCGATCGTCCCGCCTCGTCTCCGTCGAAAACGCCGTAGACCCGGCAGGCGCGCGCCAGGAAGCCCAGCCGCTCTTCCGGCAGCGCGGTGCCGCAGACGCAGCAGGCCGGCAACCGCCAGGCGAGCGCCGTCAGGTAGTCGAAGACGCCCTCACAGACAAAAGCCTCGCGCCGGCCCGCCGCGTGCTCCTGGCCCAGCACCGGGCGCTCGCCGGCCAGGGCGAGGAAGCGAGGCCGCTCGTCGCCGCTGTCCAGGGCGCGGCCGATGAGCCAGAGACACTGGCCGCCGCGCAGCTCGGGCGCCACCACACGCCCGGCCAGGCGCTCCCGCCCCCGCGGCCCGACCAGCCCGAGCTCCTGGGCCAGCCGCAGACCCCCTCGCCGGCGCAGGTAGGCTTCCAGCGAGTGTCCATCCGCGTAGCCGAGTCCGGCGGCGCGGATGAGCCAGTCGGGGAGCCCGCGGTCGCGCAGGTAGGCGAGCGCCGCTGGCGTCTGCCAGAGCCGGTCGCGATAGATGGCCGCGGCGATGTTCATCACCACCTGTTCCTCCAGGGTGAGCCGGTCCCAGCGCCGCTCCGGGCGCGCCGCCGCCAGGGGGCGGCGCGGTCGCCACGACGGACTTGCCTCCAAGCGCCCGACCGCCTCCCGGAAGTCCACGCCAGCGCTGCGCATGAGGAACGCGATGACATCGCCGCGCGCCCCGCAGCCGAAGCAGTGGAAGTGCTGATCGCGCTCGTCCACCAGGAGGCTTGGCCGGCGGTCGTCGTGGAAGGGGCAACGGCCCATCAGGCGACCGGTCCCCGCCGGACGTAGCTCCACCCCGTGCGCCGCCGCCACGGCGGCCAGGGAGTGGCGCCGCTTCAGCGCGGCGATGTCGAGCGCTGGTGCCCTCGCTACCACGTCAGGCCTCGCCTTCCTCGTCGGCCGCGGCTGGCCACGCTTCCGGTTCCGGAGGCGACAGCACGCTGAGGCGGGCCGCCCGGGCGCGCAGCTCGCGGGGATTGGTGGTCGCCAGCGCGTGCTCGCGGGCGCAGGCCGAGACCTTGAGCGGCAGGCGCACGTTGTGGCAGCACAAGAGCCCCTGCCCCCGCTCTGCGCCGACCAGGTAGCGCCGCTCCTCGCCGGAGAGCTGACAGGCCTCCGCCACCGGGCCGATGGTCGCGGCGCTCTGCTTGAGCAGGAGGCGGCAATCGGCGTTGGTGAGCGCCGCGCGGCCCTGCGGGTGGCGCAGGGCGTCCTCGACATCCTGCGTGATCGTGATCAGCCCCAGGCCGTACTTGCGGGCGCGTCGGGCCATCGCGCCGAGGAAGGCCGCGCCGCGCTCGTACTGCAGGAGCGACCAGGCCTCGTCGATGACGAGGAAGCGGTCACGCGGCTGGCGGCGCGCGACGGACCAGACGTGGCTGGCGATGAGGTGGATGCCGATGGGACGCAGCTCCGGCTCCAGGCGCTGAAGGTCGAACACCACCAGCGGCCGATCAAACGCCACGTTGGTCGGGCCGGCGAACATCCCGGCGAGGGAGCCGTGGACATAGCGCTCCAGCCGCACGGCCAGGCCGGCTGCGAGCGGCGAGGCATCGGCCGCGAGCGTGGCGTGGAGGTCGCGAATCAGCGGCGCCGGGCGCTGGTAGCTCTGGCGGTCGCCGGGCCGGATCCCGGCCGCGGCGTAGGTGCCGCCGATGGCCCGCTCCAGGACCGCCCGCTCCTCCGAGCCGAGCGGCCGGTCCGGGTCCCCGAGCATCAGCTCCAGCAGCGCCAGCACGGCCAGCGTCTGTTCGGCCAAAGGGTCTCCCTCGTCCGCGTCGGTCGCGGCCCCGGGCGGCAGATCGAAGGGATTGAGACGCCGCTCGGCACGGCTGCCAAGGGCGATGGTCTGGCCGTCCACAGCGCGGGCCAGCGGCTCGTACTCGTGCTCGGGGTCGATCACGATGCCGGCGATGCCGCGCACCAGGCCGCGCAGCAGCAGGAGCTTGGTGAAGTAGCTCTTGCCGGCGCCGCTGCTGGCGAAGATGGCCAGGTTGGCGTTGTCGAGCGCGTCGCCGAAGGGGTCGATCAGCACCGGCGTGTGGCTGTCGGTGGCGATGCCGTAGAAGAGGCCGCTCTCCATGGCTACCCCGGCGGCGGTGAAGGGGAAGGTCGTGGCGACCGAGCTCGTGTCCAGGTTGTGCGGCCGCCCCAGCCGGTCCTGCCCCTGCGGCAGGCAGGAGGCGAAGCCGAGATCCTGCTCGTAGAGGGCCACGCGAGTGCGGGCCAGGATCGCGCCGGCGACCGTCTCGACGCGCCTGGTGAGGCTGTCCAACTGGCCGGGCGTGCCAGCGCGCAGCAGGAGGTAAACGCTCACCGAGAAGACCCGCTCGTCCCCGCGCTGGAGCGCGTCGCGCAGGTGCTCCGCGTCGGCGAAGGCAGTCTCGCGTTCCGGATCGGCGAGGCGCCCGCCACGGTCGGCCAGACGCCGCGAGCTCTCCAACTGGACCAGCTTACGGGCGAGCGCCGACTGCACGGGGCCGCTCTCCCGGGGCGCGACGTGTATGCTCACCTCGATCGGCGCGTCGAAGTTGAGCAAGGGAGCGAGCCAGCCCGGCCCCACGGAGCGCGGGTAGCCGGTGACGATCAGCGTGCGGGTGTACTGGCGCTCCAGTCTCAAGGCGTCGCGGGAAACCTCCACCGCCGTCGGGGCTACCAGGTCCGCCAGGGAGCCCCGGCCCAGGGCGCGCCGGGTTGCAACCGGGGATGGGTTCAGACCAGGCGCTCGTCGCAGTCGTGCCAGCACCGGGATCATGGGTTGCTCCTTCCACACAAATCGGTCGTTGGCACCGATGGCATCGCCTCGTCGAGATCGGTGGTGAGGTGCTGCTGGCGGGAGAGCTCGGGGCACCAGCAGGCATGGAGCAGCAGCGCGAACTCCTTGCCGCCGAGCCGCCGGGTGTCCAGATTCGCCCGGCGCAGCCCTTCGGCGAGTGCGTCCAGGCGGGCGACCAGCGCACCCGCCGCCCCGTCCCAATCCTGGACCGGGGCGGGGCGTTGCCTCCACGGCCAGGGCAGCCGCGGGGCCGGGGCCGGCGGGTCGGTCGCGATGACCAGATAGTGATGCCGCTCCAGGAGCTGGCGCCGCTTGGCCAGGTTGGCCAGGAAGGTCGCCTGTGCCCGCGCGACGGGGGCGAGGGCCTCGGGCAGCAGCCGCGACCGGCGCTCCAGGTCAGCGAGGTACCCCTGCAGATCCATCGGGAGCACCCGCACGAGGATCTGGATGGGGTGCTGCAGCCCCTGAAGGAACCCGGCGTAGCCAGCGACGGCGCTCTCTTGCTCCTCGTCCGAGCGCAGGCCGAAGGGGATGCCGGCCACCTCCAGCGCCGCGCAGGAGTAGCCCTCCTCGAAGGTGACCCAGTGCTCCCCGATGCCGACAAGGCGCAGGTAGCGCGCCTGGGTGGTGTCGTCTCGACGTCTCATGGCGCCGCCGCCTTTCCGGCCGGGCTCGCGGCGTGTTGCCCGGTCCAGGCGAGCGCCGGCGCGGCGGCGAGCATGCCCTGGCCGCTGTCGGCATCGGCCGGCGTCGCGTCCGGCCGCCAGAGGCAGACGCACGGCAGGGCGAGGAAGCGCAGGTACACCAGCGCCCACAGGACCAGGCTCTGCCCGTGTGGCCGGATCAGGGCGGCCGCCACGGCGCAGGCCTGGACCACCAGCGCGATCCCCAGTCGTAGGCCGGTCGGCAAGGAGGTGACGGCCTGCCAAGCCGCGTAGCCGGCGCAGCCGCCCGCGAGCAGGACAAGGAGCTGGGGCATGGTGAGTCCGCCGAGGACCCGATCCTCGACGTTCAGGTGGGTAGGGATCTCGTGGCGCGTGGCCATCGGCGCTACCTCCTAGCTGCCGACGCCGGCCATGGCCGACACGATCATGCCGGCCACGACGCGGGCACCCAGGACGAGGGCAAGGCCCGCCAGGGCATTGAAGAAGCCCTGCTTGGCCCCTTCCATCTGGCGAGGGTTGCCGCCCGCCGACATGTACTGGAAGCCGGACCACATCACCCAGAAGGCGCAGACGACGGCGGCCACAGTGGTGCCCGTCTGCAGAAGATGGCTGAAGAGCTGGTTGATAGCGGTATCCACGGTGCGGAGTTCTCTCCTTCCAACACTTGGTTCGAGACCACGCGACAGGCGCGGTCACTGACGGGCGGCACCGGACCGGGTGGACCGCGGATGCAGGGTAGGTGCATCGGGGAGCCTCTCTTCGTCAGCGTGGCGAGACGGGGTGGCCGAAATGATCGCTGTGAACGTCAGCCGGTCGCACCCAGCCGAGATAGGGGGCGTCCCATCCGGCCAGCGGCTCGGTCTGGACGCCCAGATCGGTGACGGACGTGAACCAGCCGCCGCCGGTGGAGATGCCGACATGGCCATCGAAGCTATTGGCGGCCGCGGGCGCGAAGTAGACGAGGTCGTCGGCCTCGGGCGGCGGACCGGCATGCACCAGCCCCAGGCCGGCCAGGCGCAGGTAGGCGCCGAAGGCGGTGTCGCCCTGATTGCCCAGGCCGAGCTCTTGCTCGACGAAGGTCTCGCAGTAGGTGTCCGAGCCGCTCCCCCAGCGCGTGTCGCCGGCCGTCACCGGGATCGCGAGGGACGCTATCCTCGGCGCCCCGTCGCTGGGCCGCGCGGCCGCCTCGAGCGATGGGTTCGCTGGGGGCGGGCCCGGGCTGGACAGGGCGCCGTACAGCGTGAGCTGGAAGCCCACCACCAGGAACAGCAGCAGCCCGAGCGCGGCGGCAATCCACGGGATGGCCCGACTGCCGGACGTCATCATGGCCGTCCCCCTCGACCTGCGCCGCCGCTCGCCGTCGACGCGCGCCCGGCGCCCGAGCCGCGTCGCATCGCCCCAGCCGTCGGAGCCACCGCCCGGACGGCCTGCCCGACGACCAGGCCGCGCAGCAGTCCCCAGCCGTCGCTGAGTTGATGGCCGACCAGGCCGGGCAGCTTGAGCACCAGGACGAGCGTCGCGAGGCCCATGAAAGGGCCCAGGACGTCGGCTGCCCCGCCGCCCGAGCCGATGGCGGTAAGCAGGTTGTTGGCGAGCACCAGCGCCGTCACTTGCAGGAACTGGGTGACGAGAGCGCCGAAGAAGGCCGTCGACCACCAGCGGCTCCAGCGCTGCGTCTGGGGCAGGATCCAGCAGAGTAGGCCGAGCGGCGCCGCGATGAGCAGCACATCGACGAGGACCAGGCGCATGAGCATCTGGATGGCCAGCAGCAGGCACACGACCAGATAGAGGAGGACGGCACCGGCGGCCAGCAGGGCGGCCGGCGTCCAGAGCGCGACTACGGCGGTGGTCGCCAGCCGGTCCCAGCCGGGGAAGCCGGCGGTACCCACGAGGCCGCAGAGCGCGTTCTCCAGGTTGACGGCCGCGCTCGCCCACCAGAGGCTGCTGTTGACCAGGATGGCGCCGACCAGCAGCCGGGCGAGCAGCTCCATAGCCCCGTCGGCGCGTACGCCCAGGTGGCGGCGCAGCAGCACGTTGTAGCCGCCGGCCAGCGCCACCAGGGCCAGGGCGCCGTTCGCCACGTCGCGCAAAGCCGCCCAGAGTCGACGTACGTCGGGCTGTCCGTAGCTCAGGCCGGGCGGGGTCTCACCGACGAAGTTGAGCGAGGCGGCGGCGGCGAGGGCGCCATGTAATGCTGTGACGACGCCGCCGAGGAGGCTGCCGAGCACCTGCTGGAACAGCCCGGGTGTCTCCTGCCTGAGCTGATCGATGGAAGGACCGCTGTTGACGACGAGGATCTGCTGGCCGGGCGCGGCGGTCGAGGCGACACTCGGCAGTGTCGGCGGGAGCGGCGTGGCGCCGTCTGGGCCGGCCGGCGCCGCCAGGGACGGCGCTGCCCAGCCAAGGAAGAGCGCGAGCAACAGGACACTCACGGACAGGGCGGTACGGCGACGTGGCATCAGCGGCCCGCCATTTCGAAGGAGAGCACCCAGCCCGCCAGGCCCACGTCGTCGTGCTGAACGAGCAGCGCCCGCGCCTGCGCGGCGTCCCAGCGCACGGCGTAGGGTGAGGCGGGCGCGACGGGCAGCCTGCCGACCGCGGGCGTGCGGCGGCCTGACGGGGCGAGCTGGTCGAGCGCCACCGTTCCCCCGCTCTGGCGGGCGAGGGCGAGGATGTCGCCGCCGTCGCGCCAGACCGGCGCCGCGGCCGGCTTGGGGTCCAGCACGCGACCCTCTCCCGCGTGCGCCCCGGCGGTGTACAGGATGTCCACGGTCTGCTCGCCAACGAGCACCCCACCCAGGCCCGTTGCCCGATCCCGCGTCGCGGCCGTGTAGACCACCTGCTGGCCATCCGGCGACCAGGCGATCGGGGGATAGGGCAGCGCCGTGGGGTCGCGCTGGCCGAGGTCGGCCAGGTAGCGGAAGGCCCGCGTGCGCACGTCGGCCAGGCAGAGAGACACGAGCGGGCCTGTCTGCGTCAGCAGGGCAACCGACGCGCCATCCGGCCCCCAGCTGAGGCTGCCCGGCACGATCGCCGCCGGAAGCTCGGCAATCGAGCGTGCGGCGCCCGTCCGCGGATCGATCCAGAGCAATCGGCTCAGCGCACCCCCGGCCCCGTCGCGATGCGTCACCAGCAGCACGTGCGCCCCATCGGGGGACCAGGTCAGGTCGGCCAGTTGCTCGCCCGGCTGCGCTGGCGACAAGGTGTAGCGGGCGGTCGCGGCGCCGCCATCGACCTGTGCTGTCCAGAGCGCCGTCAGCGCCGTGGTGATCGTGGCGTCCGGAGCGGCCACCGTCGTCGGCGCGAGGTAGGCAATCGCCCGGCCGTCGGGGCGGGGCGCGCTCGGACCCGGTGTCGCCACCGGTCCCAACCGCACCATGGAACCGTCGGTGTGGCGTCGCCAGAGCGACGAGCTGCCGCCGGCTCGCGGTTGGGCCAGGATGACGACGTCGCCATCAGGCAGGAAGTCCGTGCCGAGGATGATCGTCCCAGGGAAAGGCGGCCGGAGCGGTTGCGCGGTAGGCACGCTGCGCCAGAGTGTCGCGCCCGACCGTACGGCGTGGCCGGCGTCGGCCCGAACGGTGGAGTCAGTCGCCATGGCGCCCGCGTCGCGGAAGGAAACGCGGTGGACACCCGGGGTGACCCGGAGCGCCAGCGGTGTCCGCCCGCGCGCGCGACCGTCGAGGTCGATGGTCGCGCCGGCCGGGTCGCTGCTGAGCTCGATTGTCGCCGCAGGCGGCGAACGACGGACGGAGCGGATCCGATGGGCCTCGACCCCGCCGGCAGCGGCGGCGGCCGCGCCGCCCACCGCCGCTAACCACAGGCCGCGACGGGATAGAGTGCGTCGACGCAACGACGAGCGTGCTGGCGAGGTGATAATGGTTGCCTGTTGCATCGGACCGGCTCCCTGGTGCTGGCCGCGCCGGCCGTGGCGCGACGGTGGCACTGTAGGGAGTGGCCCCTTACCTACGCCTGACTCCAGGCGTACCCATGGCAGCGACGCTTACACGGCCTTATCGCTTCATCGCTGAGTCTGCTGGGCCTCCTTACCTGGCCGCCTTATCGGCGCGCCGTCGTGGCGAGGAAGCTCAGCCAGGCCATCGGAGGCCTGCACCATCGGGGGACATGCCGCGTGGTCGTGACAGACACCTGTCCTGGTTCCCATTTGAGCACAGCGACAATGGGCAGGATTACCGTGCGGACGTAAGACCATGTCAAGGCCGGTGTGCAATTGGGCTCTCCCGCACTCGGCGGGACAGCACGGTAGCTTCCCCCTCGGCCCCGCAGCCTTTGCTACTGGGCTGACGTGGTCAGCCGATCGGTCGCTTTTAGGCAACCTGGTCCCGCTGGCGGAGGAAAGCAAAGCCGGCGCGGCCGGAGCCCCGGCGCTTGCGGAGCTTGACCTTGTGCACGTGCCCCTCGACGGGACCGGTGGACCAGCGGGTGGTGATCGCGGCATCGACGGCGACCCGGTCAGCTTGCAGGCCGTTGGCCAGCGCGACGAAGGCCAGCAGGTTACTAGCGAGCGCGTCGGCGATCCACTGATGGAGCGCGGCGATCTCGCCGCCCGTGATGACGGTGTGGAAGCGCTGGCGCAACGCGTGGGCCTTGGCGAGCGTCGGGTCGCCATTGAGCAGGCGCTGAAGCAGCACGCGCTCCTCGGGATCGAGCGTCTCGGGCCGGCGCTGGCAGAGCCATTTGATCTGCCGGCGAGTCAGCCGCCGGTACTGCTTGCGGCGGGCCGCGCGCGGTGGCCGCCAGGCTTGCAGCGCGTTGGAGAGCAGGGCGCGGCTACCGGTGTAGCCGCGTTCCACCAGCTCGCGGGAGCGCTGGCAGATGTTGGTGCTGACCGCCTGCTAGCGATCCTGGAGGTAGCTGACGAACGGTTGCAAGGTGGGCGAGGCGAGTCCTTGGGGCCGTGGCTGGGGCGCGCCGCGGTCGCCAGGCCGTCGGTTGCGTGGTGGCTCCGGCGTGGCCAGATGGCCCCGCACCGTCCGTCGCTCCATCCTCATCTCGCGGGCGATCCGGGCGATGCTCTGGCCTTCGGCGCGCCGACGGCGCACCTCCTCCCAGCGAGCGATGTGCGCCGCGCGACGTGCCGCCTCGGTGGCGCTGGGCGGTCGCGCCGACAGCGGCTCCGGCATCCCCTCGGCGGCTGGTGCTCCATCGGCGACCAGGTCGAGGCTGCGCCAGCGGCTCTTGAGCACGTCGTCCAGCGCCACCGAGGCGTTGTGGGGCAGGTGGAAGCGGTCGCGGGGACCCGCTCGCGGGTGCTGCTGCGCCGTCGGCGCGGCAAGGCGCGCGGCGTCCGCGTAGGCGCCTGCTCGGTCGCGCACCACCACCTCCACGCCCGGGTGCTGCTCCAACCAATGCTGCAGCGGCGCCGCCTCCCGCCCCTCCCGCAGCTCAATCGGCCGGCGCGTTTCCAGGTCTACCAAGATCGTGGCTTAGCGCTGCCCTCGCCGCAACGCCAGCTCGTCCACCCCGAGGACGCGCAGCGTCACCGCCGGAGGTACCGGGGCCGCGCGCCGGAGACGGAGCAGGGTATCCGGGCTGGTGGCGACCCCGGCCGCTTGAGCGAGGCGCGCTCCTGCTTCGCCGCCCGCGATCCGCACCACCAGGCGCAGGTACTCCGTCACGGGTGCCGTCCGTCGCGCCCCCACGGGGGGATAGCTTTAAGGGGTAGGTTTATGTGATAGCGAGGGGGTAGTGAAGCGGGACCCCTCCGGCGGGGATGCTGTGGATATGGAGATATCGCAGCGACCGCAGGAGGGGTCCCATGGCATGCCGGGAGGTAGTGTACCCGTGGACGCAGACGATTCGGCAGCGGTGTCCCGCGTTGAGCCAGCCGCAGGCGGCGGTGTTGGCGTTGTGGAGTCTGGGGATGGTGCTGGCACGCAGTTGCGCCGTGAGCGCCGTGAGCCTCTTCTTGGCGGCGTGGCAGGGGCGTCCAGAGAACACCGTGCGCCAGCAGTTGCGGGAGTGGTGCTACCCGGCGGACAAGAAGCGCGGCGACCAGCGGCAGGAACTGGATGTCACCACCTGCTTTGTGCCCTTGTTGCGCTGGGTGTTGGCCGGCTACCGCGGGACGCAACTGGCCTTGGCGCTGGATGCCACCAGTCTGGGCGAACGCTTCGTCGTCCTGACCCTGAGCGTCGTGTACCGGGGTTGCGCCATCCCGGTCGCCTGGCAGATCCTGCTGGCCAATCAGCCGGCGTCTTGGCGCCCGCACTGGTTGCGCCTCTTGCGGCAGATCCGGCCGGCTGTCCCCGCCCAGATGACGGTCATCGTCCTGGCCGATCGCGGCTTGTACGCCCGCTGGCTGTTCTCGCGCATTCGACGGCTGGGCTGGCATCCCTTCCTGCGCGTCAACGCCCAGGGCAGCTTCCGTCCCGCCTGTGCCCGCGCCGGGCGGCGCTTGTCCAGCTTCGTGCCCCGGCCCGGCACGGCCTGGCAGGGGACCGGCGTCGCCTTCGCCGGCCCCCAGCGCCGGCTCTCCTGCACCCTGCTGGCCTGCTGGCAGGAGGGCTGCAAAGATCCCTGGCTGCTCCTGACCGACCTGCCGCCCGAGGCGGCGGAGGCGGGGTGGTATGGCCTGCGCGCCTGGATCGAGCAAGGCTTCAAGATCACCAAGCGAGCCGGCTGGCAGTGGCAGCGCACCCGCATGGACGACCCCGAGCGGGCCGCCCGCCTCTGGTTGGCGGTCGCGGTGGCGACGCTGTGGCTGCTCCTGGTCGGCGGCGCGGCCGAGGATACCATCCCCGACAGCACGCTCCTCGACCTCGACCCCATCCTGGCCGATCAGCGCCGGCAGCGCCAGGCCACCCGCTTGCGCCTGGTCGGCGTCTTCCGGCGTGGCTGGACCCAGATCCTCGTCGCCTTGCTCAATCACCAGCCGCTCCCTTCGGGTATCTTCGACCCAGACCCCTGGCCGCCCACGCCAGGCCCGCTCCAACTCCCCCTCCCAGGCCTCGACGATGACGCCTGATCCAAAAACCTACCCTTTAAAGCGGGGGGATAGGCGCCGAAGGACCCGGCGAACGTCCGTCGCTGACACTACGGAGTACGGCAGCGAAAGCGCCGCACCGTGATGACCAGCCGGACGCGCCAGCCTCGCCACGGCAAATCGAGCGGGCGGCGGCGGTAGCTATCGTGGACCTGTTCGCTCAGCTCGCCGCGGGCCGGGCAGCGACCGCCTGCCGAATCACCAACCCGCCGTCCGCGCCCATCGGCCGCATCGCTGAGTCCTCTCGCGCTCCTTGCGCGACCTGCCTCAGCGCCCGTGCCAGCCTTCCCACTGAGTGCGGGAGAGCCGATATCTGCCTTGTTGTTGACACGTGGATAGCTTGGTCGGCTATTCCTGCCGCGCCCGCGATGGCGGCGGTTCTGGCGCCGACCGGCCGACCACGGACGGCAGCGCTCGTGCCAAAGCGCTGGCGCGGTCGCGCGGGCGCTGATGGCGCGCGGGATGGAGCCGACCACGGACGGCAGCGCTCGTGCCAAAGCGCTGGGGTCGCTGTACCATAGGGGGATGGACCGGCCCGCGCAGTCCGATCGTCCGGCACACTACCGCGTCCGCGTGGCGTCGCCCGTCGGCGGCTTCTGCGCCCACGAGCACTCTGATCAAGTCGAGGCGCTGGCCTGTGCCCTGAAGACCTTCTGCGGGCTGCCCTGGCGCGTCGTGCGGGTCGAGGACACCGGCCTCGCCGCCGAGACCACACCGGAGGCCGCCGACGAGACCGCATTCGCGCAACTGGTGCGCGACGTGCGCCAGCGCGTAAAGACAAGCTAGCGTTCCCCGCGCCGCTCCTGATGATCCTTGGCAAGGCCAGCGTGCGCCGAATGGCTGCGTCCGCTGTAGCGGTTATCCGACGCGCCGTTTCCTACTGGCCTGGGGTGTCCTGATCGCCGTCATGGTGTCGGCTGCGCCGGTCCTGGCGCGGCCCGCGCCCGATTGCCCGCTCATCCTCGACTCCGGGACCCCGCGTCGGCCCACTGACGGGCCAGGGCGACATCTGCCGGGCAGGTGATTAGGCGTCGGGGCCGCCAGACCGCACTGGCGCCCGCTACGGGCCACCGGACAACCGGGTGCAGCGAGCGCACCCGACCGTTCGATGCTGTGCCTGGCGAGCACCAAAGTGTCGGCGCCTCTGTGCGCGCTCGCGGTTGACATCTTGAACATTCGTTCCTTATTATTCCCTCCGGATGGAGGGCGCGGGCAATGGCCGAATCGGTGGCACGCCTCACATCTGAGGAGCGCAAGCGACGTCTGGAGGCCGTCCTCGCCGAGATCGCGCGGCGCTTTGGACTCGCCGCGGTGTATCCTCTCCGCCAGGCGCGTCCGGACCGCACCGCACGCGCTGTCCCTACCGGTTCGGTCAGCCTGGACCGCGCCACCGGGATCGGCGGCATCCCGCGCGGTCGGCTCACTGAGCTGAGCGGCCCCCCGTCATGCGGCAAGCGCACGCTCGTGGCCCACATCGTCGCCCACGCCTTCTCCGCCGACCGCCTCCACCGCTGCGGCGCGAGCCTGCAGGACCTTCTCCTCGCCGTCCCCGAGACCGGCGCCGAGGCCCTGGCCATGGTGGAATTGCTCGCACAGTCGGCCGGCCTCGACGCCATCATCCTCGATGCCCTGCCTTTCGCCAGCTGCCTGATGCCGTCGTGCTCCGGCACGCTGTTGCTCGCCCGCGTCCTGTGGCGCATCGTCACCGCCCTGCGCGACGCCCCGCCCGCCGCCGTCTTCGTGCAGGAGGCGCCCGGCTTTGACAGCCGGGCACGAAGCGGCAGCCGCGCCCTCCCCCACGCCGCGGCCATGCGGCTCCTGCTCCGGCCGGAGGCGCCGCTCCTCGACCGCAGCGGCCTCGTCTGCGGGCTGCGGGTGCGTGCCGAGATCCTGGCGAACAAGCTGGCGCTGCCCTCGCCCCCCGCCACCTTCGAGCTCGATGATCGGGCCGGCATCCGCCGCTCGGTCGAGGTGCTCGACGCCGCCCGCGCCGCCGGGCTGATCGCCCAGCACCCCCTCGGCCTCCTGGCTGGGGAGGTCCTGCTCGGGCGCAACCGGGCGCAGGCGGCAGCCCGGCTGGCGGCGGAGCCGGCGCTACGGGCGCACCTGGAGGGCCAGCTCGGTGCGCCTCGGCTACCTTGAACTCGCCCGATCCGGTCGCGACATCGTGGCGGTGCTGGCCCCGTTCAGCCCCGCCGTCGAGCCGGACGGGAGCACGGCGGCGTATTTCGACGCGGATGGAATGGACCGGCTCTTCGGTCCCCTGCCGCGGTATGGGCGGCGAATTCTCGCGGCGGCCGGTGGTGTGGAGGCGCGGCTGGGCATCGGGCCGGGGAAGTGGTTTGCCTGGGCCGCCGCCCGCCGGGCGGAACCGGGGGCCGTGCGCAATATCGCCCCGGCCGGCGCGGCCCCCTTCGCGAGCGATCTCCCCCTCGACTGGCTGCCGCTGCCGGCCAAGGCGGTGACAATGCTGACCGCGCTCGGCATCCGCACCGTGGGCCAGTTCGCGGCCTTGCCGTCCGAGACGCTGGCGCCGCGGCTGGGGCGGGAGTCTCTGCTCGCGCACCGGATCGCCGGGGGCGACGACCCACGTCCCCTCGAGCCGCCACTGGAAGACACGCCGGCCCTGCTCGCCGTGGCCGCGGACCTGCTCGCGGGGCTCTGTCGCCCCCTCCGCGCCGACGGCCGGACGTTCGGCGCCATCGCCCTGGCCCTCGAATCGGAAGACGGGCGGCGCGTGCACGCCAGGCGCCACCTGGCCTACCCGGCGGACACGGCCGCGGCGGCCACGATCCTGCGCGCCATGGTCGAGGAGCTGGCGCGCGCGCCCGTGGCGGCCGTCACGGTCACGCTGACGGGTCTCGCCGCGCTGGTGGGCGAGCAGCTCTCCCTGCTCCCGGATGTGACCGCCCAGCGCCACCGCCGCCAGCGCGTGGAGCGGACCGTTGACGAGCTGCTGCGCCGCTACCCCGGCCACCTGGGCCGCCTCACCGCCACGGCTCCCCATGCGCCCTTGCCGGAACAGCGCTGGCGATTCGCCGTCGCGCAACCTGGGGAGGCGGTGCGCCTGGTGCGGCGGGGACGCCGGCGCGCGGTGTACCTTGACGGGCGCTGGGAGACGGTGGTGGCGAGTCAGCGAGTCTGGCAGGTCGATCTGTGGTGGCCCCGGCCGCGGCGGCGGCGCTACGTGCGGATCGAGACGCGGACCGGCCGGCGCCTCACCCTGTATTACGACTCGCTGGAGCGCGGCTGGTTCCTCGCCGACCGGCTGGACGAGGCCATCATGGCCGCGCCGTACGCCGAGCTGCACCTGCATTCCTGCTTCTCGCTGCTCGACGGCGCATGCCAGCCCGACGCGCTCGCGGCGCGGGCGTCGGCGCTGGGCTAGGGCGCGCTCGCGCTCACCGACCACGAGGCGCTCTACGGGGCGGTCCGCTTCCAGCGCGCCTGCCGCGAGCGCGGCCTTCGCGCCGTCGTCGGCGCCTTCGACCCCTTCGGCCCGGAACGGCGCCACCTGCTCTGGCGGCTGCTAGCGCTCCCCCGCGGCCGGCCCGGCCAGGCGCCCCTGCCAGTGGAGGTGCCGGAGCCGGCGATCGCGCTGCCAGAGACCACCGAGGCGGAACAGACCTACTTGGACTACGCCCTCCTGGGCATGTGCCTGGATCGGCACGTGATCGCGCTCTACCGGCGGCAGCGGCAGCTCCTGCATGTCACCCCCTCGCATCGACTCGTCCGGCGTCGGGACGGGGAGCGGATACGGGTGGCCGGGCTGGTGGTCTGCCGCCAGGCCCCCGCAACCGCCAACTGCGTCCTGTTCCTCAGCCTGGAGGAAGAGTGGGGGCTGGCGAACGTCGTCGTCCGGCCGGGCATCCGGGGGCGCTACCGCGAGCAGGTCCGCCACGCGCCTATGCTGCTGGTCGAGGGGGCGACTCCAGCGGGAGGGCAGCGTCGTGAGCGTGCTGGCCGACCAGGTGCGCCCGTTCGCCCCCTCCACCAACCAGCCACCGGAGGAGACGGGTGACGGATCGCGGGCCGAGCTTCGCGCCCTGGCCCACAACTTTCGCTAAGGTAGAGATGCGGTCTCTTGAAAGCCGCGCACGCGTCGTGTAGCGAGGGAACGGGAAGTAGCCGAGCGATGGCGATGACGTAGCGCAGCGCCCGGTATGAGCCACGGGAGTGCAGGCTTTACGGCTTTCCGCGCAGAGCCGAGAGGATGGTTCGCGTCCGGGAGTTGATCTGCCTTGACTGACCGCTGATATCCACCACCTTCGCATCAGTAGCAGTCACGCACTTCCCCTTACCAACTCTTACCAACTTAGGACCAGACGACGACCATGAATGCCCACCAGGGAGCGAGCCCGAAATCGACCAACGTCCAGTGGAGCAGAGTATGGAGTGAGATCGCCTACTGCGACGGCAGCACCGCAGCCGGTAGCTCGGCCAGCGGCAGCCCTCCCTCACCTAGTCCGATACCGCCGCACATGGCCACCCGAGCATGGATATCGCCTCCCTCGTGCTCCTAATGAGGCGTAAAGGTGTCAGCTTCGTCACTGTCGTCCATCGTATGTACTACGACACAGACGGCACCGGAGGCGGCCACTCAGATGTGGCCCTGGTGCCCTGCATAGCCTCAGGTCCCCGAGTTGGGACCTTCCGTTTGCCGCAGCACTGCCTCCAGCGCCTGCTGGTATGCGGCAATCGTCTTCGGATGCAGCGTGAAATCTTGCCCGTTGGTGCCCGCCATCGCACGTTCCCGTCGCAGGGCTTCGACCAGCCGGGCGTGCGCCTGCTCCAGCGCCGCTCGGTCCTTGAGGAGGGCATAGCAGCGGTACAGTCCTCTTGCCACCGGTTGGAGCGTGGGCTGGTCGTCGAGGAGTTTCCGGAAGAGCACCGCGGCGCGGTCCACCTCACCGCCATCGCGATAGCGCCGGGCCAGGTCGTGCGTCAGCCTGGCGAGATGCTCATCATACTGCTCGCGCAGCGTCAGCCCGTCCTCGCCCGGCTGCTCCAGCCAGGCATACTCCGCACCGGCGAGTAGCTCATCGACGGCGAGGGCCAGGGCTGCTTCGATCTCCGGTACGACCTGCTCTGGCGGTAGTCGGGGAAGCTCTTTGAGCAGCGTGTGGAAGTGCTGGAGATCGGAGATTATCACCGCCTCGTCCAGCTTCAGCCGGCCGTGCTCGCGGCAGAGGAGGTCCCGAGCCCCCTCGCCGGCCTGGGCGGTCAGCACCTTCTTGAGTCGGAAGACGAGCCGGTCGAGGCGGTTGCCGGCAACGGCGTCGTCCGCTCCGGACCAGAAGGTGTCGAAGACCTCCTGCCGCGACACGCTGCCGCCGTGCGTGAGCAGATAGGCGAGGAGCTCCCAGGCCTGGTACTGGTGCATGCTGGAGATCTCCCGATCTCCGCAGGCCACCTGCAGCGGCCCGAAGCAGCGGACGTACAGGAGCGGCTTGCTCTCGGAAGGGGATGGGGGATCTGATTCCGTTACCGTTGCCGCCGTGGTTGGATACGCGGTCTCCGCCGCGCTCGCTGTGGCGGAGGGCATAGCAGGTGGTGGCTCCGGTGCCACGGCCACTCCTGCCGGCGTCCTCGAGCGGACGACCAGCGGCGCAGCGCCAGGTGGGGTCGTGGCGGGCGACCCACAGGGTGTTCCCTCCGTCGGGATGCCTTGTTCCTCTGCGGGATCTACAGCACCGCTCGAACCCTGCGGTTGTAGAGCCTCATCCGCACGCTCCGGCTCGACGCTTCCTCCTGGGCGCGGCTCCGTGCCCTGGTAGGCCGCTCGCATCTGCTCGATCAGACGCTCCAGGTAGCGGTCCTCCACTCTGAAGGCCCGCAACCGCACGGCCACGCGGCCCTCGAGGCGGGCCAGCAGCTCGCCATCATCAAGGGTGCTGGTGTCGGGCGTGCCAACGTAGCGGACGCCCTGGTCTTCATCGCTCAGCCGCAGGGAGAGGACCGTCCCCGCGGCATCCACCAGGGCATCCGATATCGCCTGGGGCTTTACGGTGGCCGCCAGGACGTGGATGCCGAGGGACGGTCCTCGCTCCAGCAGCGGCAGCAGGTCATCTTCCGGAACCGCGCCCAGCTCACTCAGGACAAGCAACTGCTCCGGCGAGGAACCCGCGTTCCCACGCGCCCGGCGATCCAGTTCGGCGGCCAGCTCGTCGAGCAACGCGCGCATCCCATCAGTGGTATCCAGATCCACGAAGGGCCGGGCCAGATGGGGCAGCGAACGCAACGGCGATGGCAGGGCGTCCCTTGGCGCCACGACCGAGACGCGCAGCGCGTCGGGATGGCAGCGTGCGGTGATTGCCGCGAGGACGCTGGTGAGGACCATGGTCGCTGCACCGCCCGGCGCGCCCGCGATTAGCGTGTTGCCGATGGTGTTCCAGTTCAGATGCAATGCCTCACGCGTGGGCAGCACGCCAAGGGCCACCAGAGGCAGCGGTGGGAGCGTGTCTCCGGATGGTGGCGCGACCAGCCGCAACTGACCCAGTCGCGACAGTTGGATGGTCACGTCAGCGTCGGCGGTCGCCCGCGTCTTTACGCGGGCCGAGAGACGCTCAGCTAAGATCGCTTCCAGCTCCAGTAAGCGTCGCCGCACGGCCAGGCTGCCGCCGAGGGTCAACGTCATCGTGTGCCGGCCCTCGCGCACTGCGACGATCCGTGCGCCGACGAGGCCCTGCTCGGCCAGCACGTGCTGCACCTGTTCGGCGACCAGCAACGCCGGCTCACCGCCGCCGTAGAGGCGCCGGGCGAAGGTCGGCGCGTGCGCCGGGTCGGCATAGCCGCCGCGGACCGGGATACCGGCGTCCCGATCGCCGGGGAGTCCTGGGTCCCGCCGCTGGCGGCGCGCCAGCAGGACCGTCCCTCCCGCTCCCAGGGCTGCCAGCGCTGCAAGGCCCAGCGTGGGGACTGGGAGGGGCATTGTGGCGCGAGTGGCGTGAGGGAGCGGCGGGGCGGAGACGGCCGCGGCAGTATGGGCAGCCGGCGCAACGGTTGGGCCTGCAGTCGCGGTAGACCGCGGCTGCTGTGGCGGCGGTGGCGCGGCTGTCGCCATGCTGCTCGCTCGGGGCGGTGTCGGCGCCGGAAGTGTCGGGGCCGATGGAGGCGGTGCTGGGGCTGTTCGAGCAGGACTAGGCGGCGCAGTTCGCAAGCTCGCTGCCAGAGGTGCCACGCTCCCGGTCGCCGCCTTCGGCGCCGACGGGGATGGCGTGGCGAGCGTCGGTAGGGCAGGCGTCACCTCGGGGATCGTGAGGGCCAGGCCGGGCCAGATCAGGTTCGGGTTGGAGAGGGTCCAGCCGTTGGCGAGGTGGGCGTCCCGGTTGGCCTCAAGGATCCGGGGCCAGGCGGTCACGTCGCCGTAGAAGCGCTGAGCAATTGCGCTCAGGGTGTCGCCCTCGCGCACGACGTAGGTCACCCGTGACTGGGCAGTCGGGGCCGGGCGCGCATCGGGGATATGCAGGATCCAGCCCGGCTGAAGCACCGGGTTGCGCGGGAACACCTGGCCGTCCGGCATCCGTCGGCCGACGTTGGCGGCGACGATCTCGGGCCACCGCTCGCCGTCGCCGTAGAAGCGCTCGGCCAGCGCCCACAGGCTGTCGCCGGGCCGGACTGTGTAGGTCTGGATCGTGTCCTGTTCCGCGTGGCTGAGCGGGGCGGAGGAGGAGATCGACAGCGCGGCCACCTGCGCGGAGGCCACCGGGGCGGCGGACGCGGCGGGCACGCTGCGGGCCGCGAGCTGGGCGACGGTGACGGCGATGGCCGTGCCGTGGACAAGGCGTCGGACCGCCGGCAGGGTGAGCGGGTCGATAACGACGTGTAGCGACCGCACCCAGCGCGCCCCGGAGGTCGCGGCGCCGGCTGCCGCCAGCAGCAATTGCAGCAGCAGCGTCGCCGTCAGCCACAGCCAGAGCGTCCAGGCTAGCGTGGTGCAGGATGCGCCCAGCGCGTCATAGGGAATGCTCGTCCCTGTCAACGTCGCGAGTACCGTGCCGCTGTCGGGCAGGGAGTGAGGCAGCCGCGGACCGCTGGCCAGGCGATAGAGCACGGCACCGGCGGCGAGCAGCCCGGCGGCGAGCAGCCACGCCTCGCCGCGCCCCTTCGCGCGTCCTGTACTTGCACCCTCCATCGTCATGCTCCTTGTCTCAACCCTGACTGATCACCACCGGCACCGCCTGCTGGACGCGGTACACGGTGGAAACGGTCCGGTCCGCACCCCCGAGCGACTGCCAGTCCCCTTCCGTTCGGTAGGAGAGAGCGAAGTGGGCGGTCAGCGTCACGGGGAAGCCGGCCGCGCTCACACGCGTGTATTCGTGGTGGATGGTAGAGACTTGGGGGTAGGCGAGGCCGGGGTCGGCAGTCGCCAGGTGGCTGTTGGGCAGTCCGTCGCCGAAGTCCCAGCTGTAGCCGGCGACCACCGCCTGCACCGCCACGTCGAGGTCGGCGCCCGGGCCGCCCGGGCAGCCGGGCGGGCCCGGGAGCCCGTCCTTGTGGACGTGTGTACCTACCTCCAGTGGGCGGTCGTCATACCCGGCGACCCAGAAGCGCGCCGGCAGGCCAGTCAGGCCCCACTGGGCAGGATTGACGCCGACCCGCAATACCGGCCAGGGAACCGCGAGGCCTAGGGCGACACCGCGTCCGTCGAAGCTTGGCGCGGGCGGGGGTGGCGGGCAAGGGACCGCTAGCGGCTGAGGTGCTGATCCCGGATCCGCCGGAGCGGCTGGACCACAGGTCGCCCGGCGGGGTGCAAGGGCGAGCATGAGGAACGTGCCGTGGCCGCGTCCGACCACCGATCCAGCATAGCCGGAGACGGCGCCAAACGACGCCGTAGCGGCACCCCCGTCAGCGGACGCTGAGGAGAAGCCCGGCGCCGGTCCGCCGCTCTGGCAGGCCGCCGGATCGCTCCTGCAGAACTCGGCCGCGCCGCCGCCGCCGCTCTGCGGCAGCGTCGGCATGATGCCTGGGGGCGGTAGGCGGTTGTCAATCGGCGCGCCAGCCGCACAGGGAGCCGCGACAGCGGGCTCTGGCGCCGCTGCCAGGAGGAAGCCGAGCTGGATCAGGATCGCGATCAGTACCAGCGCGCTGCCCGCGTGCCGGGGGCGAGGGAACATGGCGTCTCCTTCCCGCTAGGTTGTCGGTAACGCTGCCACGACCAGATGGCTGAAGGCTACCGCCATGGCGGCGCCCGCCTGAGGGGTGGGCTGCAAGACGATGAGGCCGATCGCGCCGGGCGTCGTCGACGGGCCAGTGGCGCTGCCGATGGTCTGGCCGTTGATGGCCACGGTGATTCGGTCACCACGGGCGGTGAGCTGGACGTGGTTCACGGCCTCCCCGGTGTGGAGCGCGGGGATGGTGGCGAGCGCCAGGACCTTGCCGTGGCCGTCGGCGCTCGTCCAGTTGACGCTGATCTCCTGCTTGCTGGGTGTGATGATGAGATCGTAACGGGAATTCGTATTGTCGCCGGGCTGTTGCGGCTGGGCGCGGAACAGGATGCCCCAACTCCCGCCGGCCGGACCGGCCAGCGCCTGCCCATCGATGTCCAGGGCGAAATCGCCATATGCCCTGCCCTGGGGGGAATACTGCCAGTGGACGTAGGCGTGATCGGCGGCGGTGAGGGCGATGGTGTAGCGGCCGGTAGTGGCGTCGTAGGCGACGCGTGCCGGGTCCGGGCCGCCCGGCGTGGTCACCGGCCACCCGGCGAGGTCGACGGCGGACGCGGCAGCCGTCGCGGACCCACTGGCCTGGCGTGCAGGCGAGGCGGACGGCGTCGCGCTGGCAGTTGGTTGCGGCGGCGGAGTGGAGATCGGGCCGGGGATCGCCGTGGTCGTCGCGACGCCCTGTGCCGTCGCCGTGCCTTGCGGCGCCGAGGTGGCGCTGGCCGTAACGCCCGCCGTAGCCTGGGCGGACGGCGTCGCCTGGGTTGCCGAACCGTAGCCCGCTCCGGTCGTCGCTTGCGCCTTGCCCGCTGTCGTCGGGGCCCCCACGGCTGTCCCATTGGCGCAGCCGACCAACAGCAGCGCCACGAGGGCAACGGCCCCACCGTGTCGGGAGCATCGTCGCATCCCCTGTCTCACTGCGACCCCCTTCCGTCGCCGCCTGTCGCTGCGCGGCGTATCATTATCTACCTTTACCCGCTGGCGCTGCCTTGCAGCCGCGCGCTGCCCGTGGCGGTGAGGCGCACGCTCTCCAGGCGGATTATGCGCAGGAAGGCCAGCGGCACGTCGCGCTCGACCCGCACCTGCACGTCGCGGCCGGCCGCTGCTACTTGGGCGTTGATTCCCGGCGCTTCCGTGCTGAGGTAGCCCAAGGCAGCGCGCTCCGCCGCCGGCACGTCGAGGGTCAGCGTCGTCCCCTGGCTGGCGTAGTAGCTCTGCCGGTCCACTTGCTCCGCGCCCACCCGCGCCGCCGTCCGAGCCAGACGCTGCAGGCCCTGCTCCTGGTCGAGCACCAGCCCGCCATCCAGCGCCAGCCCCACGATTGCGAGGAAGAAAGGCATGAAGACGGCCACCCAGATCACCGCTTGCCCGCGCTGGTGGCACAGCCGGCGTGGGGTATCGCCTCGCTGGGCAATGGCCCGTGTTCGTCCGCGATTCACGAGGCGTCTCCTCTCAGGCCCGAGCGGTACGGGTCGACCGGCTCCGTATGGTCACTCCCGACGCGCACGGTCGCCCGGCCGAGCAACGGCAGGTCGGCCAGGGAGACGTCGTAGCGGACAGCCGCGCTAACCTGGCCGCCGCGACGGAATTGGCTCGCGTCGACAGTCACGTGGAGCGCCGAGCGCTGGAGGTGATAATCCTCGGCCACCGCCATACCTTCCGCCGCGCCCTGCGCCGCCGCGCCATTGGCCGACGACGCCAGCGCCGCCGCCCGCGCGGCTTCCCAGGCTATCGCACGCGCCGCCATATGCGCCTGGGTCACGCGGTCGATACCAAGCACAGCCAGGGTGAGGAGGAGCAGCACGGGCAGTACCAGGGCCAGCTCCACCACGGCCTGGCCAAATTGCTCGGCGCTTCCGGCTCTGGTAGACCTGATTCTTGCTGCGATCACGTTACCGTTCCTCCTTCAGCATGACCGAGCGCGCGTGCAGCGGCAGTCGAACCGCGGGACCGAGCACGAGCATTGGCACGTCGCCGGTCGCCTCTACCGCGACCGTCGGCCCACCATCGGTGCCCCGGACTGTCACGGCGCCGGCCGTGTTCCCCAGACCGGCCGCGAGCAGCGAGCGTGCGGTGGCCATTCCATTAGCTACTGACCCGTTCGCCGTCGACGCCACGATGGCGCCTTCGGCGCAGGCCGTGGTGACGACGTCCTGGGCATGCACGTAGAGGGCGAACTGGAGGATGGCCAGCGCCGCCAGGAGCAGGACGGGCAGGGCGACCGCCAGCTCGACCAGGCCCTGCCCGGACTGGCGGCGACACGTCGAGCCCAGACGAGGGATGTCCATCCCGTTCCCTGTCCCTACCCGAGCCCCTGGAGGCGCGCGACCAGCCGGGCGAACACCTGGGTGACACCCCCGCCGAAGGCATGCATCGCCGCGATGGCAGCAACGACAATGACCGCGGCGATGATCGCGTATTCCACGGTACTCTGGCCGGCCTCCGCGCCGGCACGCGCCCGTCTGCTCGAGTTTTCCTCCAGGCGGGTCAGCAGTTCCAGTTGCCGGAGCCGCAGCGCCGCGGCCCACCGCTCGAGACGTGTCCCCATGCGAAGCTCCTTTCCGCGCCCCACGGCGCGCCCCATTCCACAGCCCGCGGCCTCCCCGCGGCCGCGAGATCGTCAGCCGGCCAGGTCGAGCAGCTCCGCCCCGGCGGGCACCAGCACCAGCACGAACAGCACTGGCAGGATGAACAAGGCGACCGGGAGCAGCATCGTCACCGTGGCCTTCCCGCCAGCTTCCAGAATCGCCAAGCGCTGCTGTTCGCGCACCGCCTCCGCCTGGGCGATCAGGGTAGTGCCCAAGGCGAGCCCCTGGAGAGATGCCCCTCGGAGCCGGCTCGCCAGCGTTGCCAGCTCTGCGATGGGGGCATGCTGGGCCAGCGTCTCCAGCGCTTCCGCCAGCGACCGCTCATTGAGCCGGACGTCCTCAGCCACCCGGCGCAGCCCACGCCTGACCGGCCCATCGCCGCCACCGGTCGCCTCCTGGAGCGCCTGCTCCAGACCCAGCCCGGCGGATACCGACAGGGCCAGGACATCGAGGACGCCGGAGAGCTCGACGATGGCGGCGGTGCGCCGCGCCGGCAGTGCGAGCCGCAGTCGCAAGTCCGGCAGGACGTAGCCGCCGGTGAAGCCTAGTAACCAGAGCCAGACCGGCAGCGGTCCGACCGCCTGCCGCTCCTCCCAGCCGACCGCCAGCGCGAGCGCCGCGACGACGATGGCTGTCCACGCCTTCTCCCCGAACCAGGCGGCGACATCGAGCTCGGGGCGAACCAGCGTGAGTTGGCGGGCGAGCTCCGCATTGCCACCGAGGCCGAGCGGGGTGAGGAGGCGCCGGATGCTCGCCCCCGCGTCGTCGAGGAGCGGGCGCAGCAGCCCTTCGGCGAGCGCGGAGTGGAACAGCCGCGACCGCCTCCGCGGCTGTTCCCGCCGGCCGAGCCGCTCGTCGACGTCGAGCCAGCGGAAGCGCTCCTCCAGGTCGGGCTTCGGGCGGCCGATGGGCTGGTTGGCAAGCAGGAGGAGCGTGGCGAGGCAGAACAGGAGCAGCCAGAGCAGCACGCCGACCGGCGGCAGGGGCTGCCACGACAGCGAGGACGGCGGGTTCATCGCGGCAGCCTCGCCATACGCCGCATCATCCGGTAGCCGACCGCGACGCTCGCGACGCAGCCGGCCAGCCAGAGCTCTCCGGTCGTCGTGCCGAAAAAGGCGGCATAGCCGGGCGCGGCGGTGCGCAGCAGGAGGAGCACAATCAAGGGGATCAGCGCCACGATCCGGGCGGACAGTACTTGCTTCGTCTGGGCGGCGCGGATCTCCGCGCGCACTCGCCCCTGGGCTCTGGTCGCCTGCGCCAGCCGGTCCAGGACCAGGCTCACCTGCCGGCCGCCCAGGCGATCGTTGAGCTGGAGGATGGACATGGTGGTATCGAGGAGGGGGTTTTCCACCCGGTGACGCAGCCCGTCCAGCGCGCGGGCCATGCCGAGGTAGCGCGCCTCGCGCGCCACCGCCGCGAACTCTGGGCGCAGCAGCGCCGGCCCGGTCTGGGCGAGCCCGGCAAGGCCAGCTTCCACGCTCAGACCGGCCCGTATCGCGTCGCGCAACTGGCCGACTGCCTCCACCACCGCCGCTTCGATGGCGACCTGCCGTCGCTCCTGCCGCGCCCGGAACAGGGCAGCGGGCAGGGTCGCGCCGAACAGGGCGACGCCGACGCTGACCACGGGGAGCCCCAGCCAGAGCTGGGCGATGACGCCGGCCGCCAGGCCGCTGCCGACCGACACCAGGACGAAATCGCCGGCGCGCACGCCATGCACGCCGGCCCCGCGCAGCCAGACCTCCGCCAGTTGCGCGAGCCGCGGCGTGCCCGAAGCGAGTTGCGGGCGAGTGAGGCCATCGTAGATGAGCGCGATGCCGGCGGCGAGGCTGAGCGACAGGATGAGCGGCAGCACGATCATCTCCCTCTTTCGCTCAAGCGCCCGCCGACCGGCGCGCCAGTTGATCCGGTGGCAGGGCGTAGGGGATACCCTTCGCCGCCATCTTGTCGATCACGCGCGGCCGGATTCCCGTCCAGGTCAGGCAGCCGCGCTGCGGGTCCAGTACCCACAGGTCGTTGCCCGTCACCACGGGCGCCCCGCCGCCCAACTCGACGCCCGCGACCTCGAACACGCTCGCCACCCTCCGCCGGCCGGTCTTATCCACCCGCAGTTGGAGCACGATCTCCAGCGTGCGGGCCACCATCTTGGTGAGCACCTCGGCGGGGAGGTGTTCCTCGGCCATGGCGGCCAGGGTGACGAGCCGGTCCAGGGCGTCGCGGGGGCTGTTGGCGTGGATGGTGGTCATACTGCCGTCGTGGCCGGTATTCATGGCCAGCAGGACGTCGAGCGCCTCTGCCCCGCGGCACTCGCCCACCACCAGCCGCGAGGGACGCATGCGCAGCGCGTTGCGGACGAGGT
>Ga0102924_1001111_pt1 | contig 31727 bp, 30 predicted proteins | sample PaiPotPPM11metaG_FD_80116 | JGI IMG/M metagenome (GOLD analysis project Ga0102924, IMG submission 80116) | Iron sulfur acid spring bacterial and archeal communities from Banff, Canada, to study Microbial Dark Matter (Phase II) - Paint Pots PPM... ... | reverse complement strand
GGGCAGACCGTGGTGATCTACGGCGCGGGCGGGGTGGGGAGCAACGCCGTCCAGGGCGCCGCGCTGTCGGGCGCGAAGAACGTCGTGGTCGTCGACCCGGTGCCGTTCAAGCGGGAGATGGCCGCGGTCTTCGGCGCCACCCACACGTTCGCGACGGCCAAGGAGGCCCACGACTTCGTGGTCGAGACCACCTGGGGCGAGCTGGCCGATCACGCGATCATCACGGTCGGGATCCTGCACGACGAGGTCATCCACCACGCCATCGGCGTCGTGGGCAAGGCCGGGCAGGTCACGATCACGGCGGTCGGCAACGGCTGGATCGACGAGAACCCGGGCCCGCTCATCGGCTACCAGCGCCGGATCCAGGGCGCGATCTACGGTGCGTGCAATCCCCTGGTCGACGTGCCCCGGTTGCTCGGGCTGTACCGGTCCGGCGACCTCAAGCTGGACGAGCTGATCACCCGCCGCTACCCGCTGGAGGACGTCAACCAGGGCTACCAGGACATGCTCGACGGCAAGAACATCCGCGGCGTGATCATCCACGAGGATTAGGGAGCAGGCCCCTTGAGCATCACGACGCGCGCGGCGATCGCCCGTGGCCCGCACGCCGGCTGGGAGATCGCCGACCTCACCCTGGACGAGCCGAAGGCGCACGAGGTCCGGGTCAAGTTCTACGCCGCCGGGCTGTGCCACTCCGACCACCACATCACCAAAGGCGACGCGCGGCCGCGGTTCCCGATCGTGGGCGGCCACGAGGGCGCCGGGATCGTCGAGTCCATCGGGCCCGACGTCCGCCGGGTCAAGCCCGGCGACCGGCTCATCTGCTCGTACATCCCGGCCTGCGGCGCCTGCCGGCCGTGCGTGAGCGGGCACCAGAACATGTGCGTCAAGGGCCTGAACGCGGGCACCGGCATGTTCCTCGACGGCACCTTCCGGTTCCACCTGGGCGACGAGGACCTGGGCGGGTTCTGCACGCTCGGCACGTTCTCCCGGTACGCCGTGGTGTCGGAGTGGGCCTGCGTCCCGCTCCCGGGCGACGACATCTCGTGGGAGGTCGCGTGCCTGGTCGGCTGCGGCGTCCCCACCGGGTGGGGGTCGGCGGTGCACGCGGCCGGGGTACGCGCCGGTGACACCGTGGTCATCTTCGGCGCGGGCGGCGTGGGCAGCAACGCGGTCCAGGGCGCGCGCTACGCCGGGGCGAAGAACGTGATCGTCGTGGACCCGGTCGGGTTCAAGCGGGACACGGCCACCAGCGTGTTCGGCGCCACCCACGCGTTCGCGAGCGCCAAGGAAGCCCACGAGTTCGTGGTCGAGACCACCTGGGGGCAACTCGCCGACCACGTGATCTGCACGCCCGCCGTGGTCACCGAGGAGATCGTGACCGCCGCGGTGGCCATGACCGGCAAGGGCGGCAAGGTCACCATCACCGCCGTGGGCCACGCCCAGGAACACGCGGTGCACCTGCCCGCGGGGCTGCTGATCGGCTACCAGCGGCAGATCCGCGGCGCCCTGTTCGGCGACAGCAACCCGCTCTACGACATCCCGATGCTGCTGGGCCTGTACCGGTCCGGCGACCTGAAGCTGGACGAGCTGATCACCCGGCGCTACCAGCTCGAGGACATCAACCAGGCCTACCAGGACCTCGAGGACGGCAAGAACATCCGCGGCGTGATCATCCACGACCAGTAAGGATTCCCGCCAATGACGGACATGGTGCGGGCCGCGGTCCAGGTCGGGCCGCGGCAGATCGAGTTGCACGAGTTCCCGCGGCCGCGAACCGGCCCCGACGACGGGCTGCTGCGCGTGGAGGCCAACGGGATCTGCGGCAGTGACGTCGAGACCTACCGCGGCCATCTCGGCGGGCCCCGGCCGGCCTTCATCCCCGGTCACGAGCCCCTCGGGATCATCGAGGAGGTCGGGGAGCGCGCCGCGGAGCGCTGGGGCGTCCAGCCCGGCGACCGGGTCGCGCTGGAGGTCATCGTCCCGTGCCGGGCCTGCCCGGACTGCCTGACCGGCCGCTACCAGTTCTGCCGCAACCGCAAGTACGGCCACGGCGTGACCGGCATCGACACCGAGCCTGCGCTGTGGGGCGGGCTCGCCGAGTACATGTACATCTCCCCCACCTCCGTCATGCACAAGATTCAGAACGATTTGCCGGCGGAGCTGGCCGCGATGTTCAACGCGATCGGCGCGGGCGTGCGCTGGGCCTGCCATCTCGGCGAGGTCCGGCTCGGCGACACGGTGCTCGTGCTCGGCGCGGGCCAGCGCGGCATCGGCGCCGTCGTGGCGGCGCGCGCCGCCGGCGCCGGGACGATCATCATCACCGGGCTGGCCGCCGACGCGCACAAGCTCGCGGTCGCCCGTGAGTTCGGCGCCGACCACACGATCGTGGTGGACGGCGATGACGCAGAGGACGCCGTCGAGCGCGTCGAGGAGATCACCGGGGGCGAGATGGCGGACGTCGCCCTCGAGCTGACGCCGATGGCCGCCGGGCCGGTCGCGGACGCGCTCCTGGCCGTACGGCGCGGCGGGCGGGTGGTGCTGGCCGGGCTCAAGGGCCACCGGGAGATACCGCTGCGCACCGACGTGATCATCAACCGCGCGCTGACCATCCGCGGGGCGTTCGGCGTGGACAGCAAGGGCATGGTGGACGCGATCGCGCTGCTCGAGTCCCGCCGGTTCCCGCTGGAGAAGATGCACACCCACACGTTCGGCCTGGACGACGCCGCGCTGGCCATCGAGACCCTCGGCGGCGAGGTGGCGGGCGAGTCCGCGATCCACGTCTCGGTCCATCCCCCCGTATAGCTAGCCCCGTGCCATGAGCCCCGCGTAGCTAGCCCAGCCCGGAGGCCTTCCGTGCTCATCGATGCCCACGCCCACCTGCTGCCCCGCGACTACCCGCCGGACGCGCCCGGGTGCTTCCCGCGCATGGAGCCGGTCGACGGGAGCACCGCCCGGACGCTGGTCTTCGGCGCCCTGCGGTTCACCGCGCGCGAGGTGTTCTTCGAGGCCGAACGGCGGGTGGCGGAGATGGCCGCGGCGGGCGTCGACGCCGAGGTGCTCACCCCGATGCCGCCGCTGCTGCGCTACGACCTGCCGGCGGCCGACGGGCTGGCCCTGGCCCGGCACGTCAACGAGTTCACCGCCCGGCTCTGCGCGTTCGACCCGGCCCGGCTGATCGGGCTCGGCATGGTCCCGCTCCAGGACCCGGACCTGGCCGCGGCCGAGCTGGCCGCGCTCGGCGGCCTCGGCCTGCGCGGCGTGGAGATCGCCTCGAACGTGCTGGACGCGTCGATCGGCGAGGAGCGGTTCCTGCCGTTCTTCACCGAGGCCGAGCGCCTGGGCCTGGCGGTCTTCGTGCACGCGATGCCGACCGCCGGCGCCCGGCTGCCGGCGTCGGCCCGGGGCACCTACGCGGTCGGCGTGGAGGGCGCGCTGGCCGCCGCGTCCCTGGTCAGCGGCGGCACCGCGGCCAAGTGCCCGGACCTGCGGATCTGCTTCAGCCACGGCGCCGGCGGGTACCCGCTGATGCTGCCGCGCGCGCAGTACTTCTGGAGCGGTGCCTGGAACGAGGAACCGGCCGTGCCGGGCCGGGCGATCATGCCCGACGACGGGCCGTCCCCGCTGGACTACGCCCGCCGGTTCTACTACGACTCGCTGGTCTTCGACCGGCGCGCGATCCGGTTCCTCGTCGACCTGCTCGGCTCCGGCCGGCTGCTGATCGGCTCGGACTTCCCGGCCATGCCGCGCGAGGAGCCGGCCGGGCGCACGGTGCGCTCCCTGGACCTTGCTCCGGACGTGCTCGAGGACATCACCTGGAATAACGCGTTCCGGTGGCTGGGCTTCAGGCCGGTGCGCTGACCCGCCCCGGGCCATCGGCGGCGTGCCGCTGCCGGCGCGCGGCGGCCGCCAGTCGCTGCCCCGACTGCGGGGCCAGCCCGCGGGTTATCGCGCCGGAGGCCACGGTGAGCATGTTCGCCAGGACCAGGGGCCGGGCGCGCTCGGTCTCGACCACCACGCTGATCGCCGCGGCCACCCCGCCGAACTGGTCGTAGACCGGCACCGCCACCACCAGATCGGGCTCGGTGATCCGCCCGCGCGCGACGATGTGCCCGGCCTGCCGGACCTGCGCCAGCTCGCGCCGCAGCTGGCCGCGGTCGGTGACGGTCAGCGGCGTGAAGCGCACCAGCGGGCCGCGCAGCGCCTCCTCCTGGAGCTCCCGGTCGGCGAACGCGAGCAGGACCAGGCCGGTGCCGGTCGCGTGCATCGGCCAGCGGTCGCCCATCTTGCCGTTGGTCGGGTGGGTGGCGCAGGCGGTGATCGTCTCGACGTAGACGACCTCGATGCCGTCGCGCACGCCCAGGTGCACGTTGCCCCGGGTCCGGTGGTGCAGCTCGTCCAGGACCGGGAACGCGGCCTCGCGCAGGCCCAGGCCGCGGGGAGACAGGGCCGCCAGCTCGAGCAGCCGCAGCCCGATCGAGTAACGGCCGCCCGGGCCGCGCTCCAGCGCGCCCCAGCTGGCCAGCTCGCAGACCAGCCGGTGCGCCGTGGACAGGCTCAGCCCGGCCCGCCGCGCGATCTCGCTCAGCGACAGCGCCCGCTGCTGCGGCCCGAACGCGTCCAGCACGGCCAGCAGCCGTCCGGCCGCGTTCAGGCGGTTGGCCTGCCCGTCCTCGTCCTTGGGGGTATCGAGAGCTTCCCGCATCCTCGACCCCCTTGTCGACCGTGCCGCACGGGTTGCGTGCTGCGTGACGTGCTGGACGCACAAGCGGTAATCAAAACACTCTGGCACGAGCGCGTCGGTTCCGCAAGAAACGGGATCTTCTGCGCCCGGCCGCCGGTTCTCTCTTTCCCTTTCGCCCGGCGGAAGCGCCGTGGACGCCGGCTGGACGCGTCCCCGAAGCTGGCGCTGTCACTGGTGAGGTCGGCTCGCAGGTGCATGCACAGCAGGAGCGTCGACGTGAGACCTAGAGCAAACCAAGGACGCAGATTCTTCCGGTCCGGCCCGGTCATTGCCGCAGCGGTCGTGGCCATGGCCTTGGCGGGCTGCGGATCGTCCAATTCAGGTGGCACGTCGGCCGCGACGACGCCGCACGGCGGCGGGTCGCTCACCGTGCTCGAGGGCAGCAGTTTCGCCGGCGCCTGGCCGGGTCTCGATCCCGCCACCGACACCGACGGGGCGGCGAACCAGAGCTACATGGACGCCATCTTCGGCGAGCTGTTCGAGCTGGGCCAGGGCGGCAAGATCATCCCGGACCTGGCCACCGGGTACTCCTACGCCAACGGCGACAAGACGACCGTCATCACCTTGCGCCAGGGCGTGAAGTTCTCCGACGGGACCCCGTTCAACGCGGCCGCCGTGGCCGCCAACTGGAACCGGGACCTGGCCAGCAGCTGCACCTGCAAGCCGATCTTCCTCAGCAAGCCGGTGATCACCACTCCGGGGCCGTACACCGTGGACCTCACGCTCTCGTACGTCAACGCGCCCTTCATCGACGGCCTGCAGGACGACATCTTCAACTGGATCGCCTCGCCGGCCGCGCTGAGGAGCATGGGCGAGACCGCGTTCGCGCTGAAGCCGGTCGGGGCCGGCCCGTTCACCGTCGTCAGCGACACGCCCAGTTCCGCGCTGGTCCTCAAGGCGAACCCGCACTACTGGCAGAAGGGCCTGCCCTACCTCAAGACCCTGACCTTCAAGCCGGTCCTCGACGACGAGACCGCACTCAAGGATCTCGAATCCGGCGCGGGCCAGGCCTACGAGGGAATGTCGACGCCACAGCTCGCGAAGTCGTTCCAGGCACATTTCACGACGACCGTTGAGCCGTCCACCTCCCCGTACGACATTCAGCTCAACACGATGACGGCACCGTTCAACAACATCCGGGCCCGGCAGGCGATCTACTACGCCACCGACACGCCCTTGCTGGACCAGAAACTGTTCGGCAACGCCTATCCGCCGACCCAGTCGTTCACCGCCTCGGCCGGGCTCTACTACGAGCCGAAGGTCCCCGGCTACCTCACCTACAACCTGGCCAAGGCCAAGATGCTGGTCAAGCAGGTCGGCGGGATCAACATCAGCCTGGACACGATCACCAGCCCGGTCGCCCAGACGCTGGACGAGGGCCTGGCCGAGGAATGGGAAGCCGCGGGGATGAAGGTCACCCTGCACAACTACGACCTCACCGGGCTGATCGCCGTCTTCCAGTCCGGCAAGTGGCAGTCGTTCCTGCAGACGGCCGGCGCCTGGGATCCCGAGGCCGGCGTCGGCGTCGCGTTCCGGTTCGCATCCACCTCGCCGTTCACCGGCGTCAAGGACCCGCACCTGGACTCCCTGATCGACGCCGCCTCGGGGACCATCGTCAGCTCCCAGCGGCAGACATTCAACGACCAGATCAACGCCTACATCGCCCAGAAGGCGTACGGGCCGTTCCTGTTCCCGATCGCCGGGTACAACATCGCCGGCCACGGCGTCGCCGGGCCCGGGCTGACCACCCCGATCCCGAGCCAGGCGGTGCTCCCGGAGATCCTCTGGCAGTACGCCTACAACGACAACAACGCCGGCTGATGCGTGGACGACCTGCCTAGATGAGCACCTCGGTCAGCCTCGGGCCATCCGAGTTCCCGCCGGAGAGCGCCGGCGGCGAGCCGGGCGCCCGGCCCCGCGCCGCGCCCCTGCGCCGGCTGGCCTCCTCGCCGGCCCTGCGGGTGGCCGGCCGGCGCGCCCTCATCGCCATACCCGTGCTCTGGGGCGTGACGTTCCTGACCTTCATCGTCGAGAACGCGCTGCCCGGGGACGCCGCCACCGCCCTGCTCGGGGCGAACGCCACCCCGGCCGAGATCCGGGCCGAGAGCATAAAACTGCACCTCAACGAGAACTTCTTTGTCCGCTACTGGGACTGGCTCTTCGCCGCGCTGCACGGCAACCTGGGCAACTCCCTCTACAGCGGCCAGCCCGTCGCGACCACGCTCGCCCAGCGCGTGCCGGTCACGTTCGACCTCGTGCTCTACGCGCTGGCCCTCACGCTCGTGATCTCCGTCCCGCTCGCGCTCGTGTGCGCCCTCAGGCCGGGCGGCCTCGCCGACCGGGCGATCATGGCGTTGTGCATGGCCGGCCTGTCGATAGCGCCGATCGTGCTGGCCCTGCTGCTCCTCCAGGTCTTCTCCGGCTACCTGCACAACCTCCTGCCGGCGCTCCCGGCCAGCGGGTCGGGGAACGACCTGAGAGACCTGACCATGCCGGCGCTGACCCTGGCCCTGCCGCTGGCCGCGTTCTACATCCGGTTCCTGCGCGCCGACCTGATCGAGCAGATGGAATCGGAGGACTACACGGTCACCGCCCTGGCCAAGGGCCTGTCCCGGTGGCGGGTGCTGACCCGGCACGCGCTGCGGAATTCGTTCATCGGCCTGCTCACGGTCATCGGCCTCAACCTGGCCACGCTGATCGGGGTCACCGTGATCGCCGAGAGCATCTTCGGGCTGGCCGGCGTGGGCACCGAGCTGCTTCAGGCGATCCAGCACCGGGACGTCCCGCTGCTGGAGGGGATCGTGCTGGTGTTCGCCGGGTTCGTCGTGGTCGTCAACCTGCTGACCGACCTTCTCTACGGTGTGCTCGACCCGAGGATCCGCCATGGCCGTTCCCGTAGCTGACGCCATGGCCGCGCTGGTGCCCGAGCCGGGGCCGGCGGCGCCCGGCCGGCTGCGGCGGGCGCGGGGCGTGCTGCGCTCGCTGGAGATCGTGATCCCCGGCGCCATCCTGCTGGTCCTGCTGTTCTTCTGCTTCGTCTGGCCGCTCGGGTACCCCGTGCCCAGCCCGACCGACGGCTCGGTGCTGAACGCCAGCCTGCCGATGTGGTCCCCGGGGCACATCTTCGGCACCACGAACGTCGGCTACGACAACATGGCCCGGATCCTGTACGGCGGCCGGACCACGTTCGAGATCGCCGCGGCCGTGCAGGCCATCGGCCTGGTCGTCGGGGGGCTGCTGGGCGTGATCGCCGGCTACGCCGGCGGGATCGTCGAGGCAGCGCTGATGCGGGTGTTCGACGTGTTCATCGCCTTCCCCTCGCTGATCTTGATCCTGGCGATCGTCGACAGCCTCGGCCAGAGCGAGACGCACGTGATCTGGGCGCTGACGGCGTTCAGCATCCCGGCGTTCGCGCGCGTCGCGCGGGCCGGCACCCTGCGGCTGCGCGACCAGCCGTTCGTCGTCGCCGCGCGGCTGTCCAGCGTGAAAGCCTGGCGGATCATCGCCGGCCACATCGTGCCCAACCTGATGCCGCAGATGCTGACGTTCAGCCTGCTCGGCGCCGGCATCGTGATCATCTTGGAGAGCGCGCTCGACTTCCTCGGCTACGGCATCCCGGACCCGGCCCCGAGCTGGGGCGCCATGATCGCCTACGGCCAGACCGTCATGTCGACCGCGCTGAGCCCGCTGGTCGTCCCCAGCCTGTTCCTGTTCGGCACCGTCGTCTGCGTCAACCTCCTGGGCGACGGCCTGCGCAGCCGCTGGGGGGTGCGCTGATGGCCGGGCTGCTCGAGGTCTGCGACCTGCGGGTGCACTTCCGCTCGCCCGGCGGCGACGTGCACGCCGTGCAGGGCATCAGCTACACCGTCGAGCCCGGGCAGACGCTGGCCATCATCGGCGAGTCCGGCTCGGGCAAGACGGTCAGCGCGTACGCCGTGATGGGGCTGCTGCCCCGCACGGCCCAGGTGTCCGGCTCGATCCGGTTCAACGACGTCCAGATCGTCGGCCTGAGCGAGAAACAACTGCGGAACCACCGGGGCCGCAACGCCGCGATGGTCTTCCAGAGCCCGGAACGATCGCTCAACCCGACGATGAAGGTCGGCCGGCAGATCACCGAGGCGATCCGCCGGCATCTCCCGCTCGGCCGGGACCAGGCCCGCCGGCGCGCCGTCGACCTGCTCGGCCTGGTGCGCATCCCCGCGCCGGAGCGGCGCTTCCACGAGTACCCGCACCAGCTTTCCGGGGGCATGCGCCAGCGCGTGGTCATCGCGATCGCGCTGGCCTGCGAGCCCCGGCTGCTGATCGCCGACGAGGCCACCACCGCGCTCGACGTCACCACCCAGGCGCAGATCATGGATCTCCTGCTCGACCTGCAGGCCGAGCTCGGCACCGCGCTGGTCATGATCAGCCACGACCTCGCGCTGGCCGCGACCTACGCCCAGGAGGTGCTCGTCATGTACGCCGGCCGGGTGGTCGAGCGGGCCTGCGCCGCCGACCTGTTCGGCAGCGTCCGGATGCCCTATACCCGCGCGCTGCTCGACGCGATCCCGCGCACCGATCAGGAGCCGCACGTGCTGCTCCCGGTGATCGGCGGGCGGCCCCCGGACCTGTCCGCGCTCGCCCCGGGCTGCGCGTTCGCGCCGCGCTGCCCCGATGCCCAGCCAGACTGCCGCTCGCAGAGCCCCGCGCTCGAGGAGCACGAGGCCGCTCACTGGTGGGCGTGCTGGCATCCGTGCCAGGCCGAGCCGGGCGGGCAGATGGAGGCCGTCGCCCGGTGAGCAGTGCTAGCCCTGAGCCCGGCGGGGACGGCGTCACGCCGGCCCCCGGCGACGTCCTGCTCGAGGTCCGCCACCTGGTCCAGGAGTTCGTGCTGCGCGACTACGGCGGGGCCAGGGGCGGGGTGCTCCAGGCCGTGTCCGACGTGTCGTTCGAGCTGTACGCCGGCGAGACCCTCGGGATCGTGGGCGAGACCGGGTCGGGGAAGTCGACGCTGGCCCGGTCGGTCATCCAGGCCCCGCCGCCCCGCCGCGGCTCGGTGATCTTCGAGGGCACGGACCTGGTGGGCCTGTCGCACCGGGCCATGAAGCCCGTGCGCCGGGACCTGCAGATGGTGTTCCAGGACCCGTTCACGTCCCTGGACCCCAAGTGGACGGTGGCCCGGATCGTCGGCGAGCCGCTGGCCGCCTACGCGCTCGGCTCCCGGCGTGAGCGCGGGGAGCGCGTCAGCGCGCTGCTCGACCTGGTCGGGCTGGACCCGGGCCGCTACGCGCAGCGGCGGCCCCGGGAGCTCTCCGGCGGGCAGGCTCAGCGGGTGGCCATCGCCCGGGCGCTGGTGCTCGAGCCCAAGCTGATCCTCTGCGACGAGCCGGTCTCGTCGCTCGACGTCCTGGTGCAGGCGCAGGTGCTCAACCTGTTCGAGAAGCTGCGCCGCGAGCTGGGCCTGTCCTACCTGTTCATCGCGCACGACCTGGCCCTGGTCAAGCAGGTCAGCGACCGGGTCGCGGTCATGTACCTCGGCAAGCTGTGCGAGATCGGCCCGGCCGGTGACATCTACCGGCGGCCGCTGCACCCGTACACGCTCGCGCTGCTGACGTCGATCCCGGACCCCGACCGCTCCGCCAGCCAGCGCGCCGCCAGCCGCGTGATCAGCGGGGAGCCGCCCTCGCCGCTGAACCCGCCGAGCGGCTGCCGGTTCCGCACCCGCTGCCCGCGGGCCCAGGCCCGCTGCGCGGGCGAGGCACCCGAGCTGCGCGTGGTGGGCCACGAGGGGCACCTCGTCGCCTGTCACTTCCCGCTGTCCGACGTGTCGCGCACCGAGGAAAATAGTCCTGCGGGCGCAGTCCGCTGAAGAATTCACGAAGGAGAGAGGACCTGGATGCCCGAGAGCCAGAGCGGTGAGCAGGTAGTGGCCACGGCGGCGCCATCGACGGGGTCGCCCTCGAAACGCCCGCCGTTCCGGGCCGATCACGTCGGCAGCCTGCTGCGCCCGCCGGAGGTACTGCAGGCCCGGGAGGACTTCGCGGGCGGGCGGATCACCGCCGAGGACCTGCGCGGCGTCGAGGACGCCGCGATCCGCGAGGCCGTGCGCAGGCAGCGGGAGGTCGGCCTCCGCACCGCGACCGACGGCGAGTTCCGCCGCGAGTCGTGGCACATGGACTTCATCTACCAGCTCGGCGGCGTCCAGAAGGTACAGGACAGCACGATCCGGGTGGCGTTCCACAACGAGCAGCGGACCTACGAGTGGGCGCCGCCGTCGGCGCACGTGGTCGCCCCGCTCACCCTGGAGCACACGATCTTCGGCGACGCGTTCACGTTCCTGGCCGATACGGTGTCGGCCGCCGGAGATCCGGCCGTAACGGCCAAGCTCACGATCCCGTCGCTGAGCATGGTGCACTACCGGGGCGGGCGCTCGGCCATCGACGCGTCGGTCTACCCCGACCTCGACCAGTTCTGGGCCGACCTGGCCGCGGCCTACGCCGAGGAAGTCCGGCGGCTGTACGACCTGGGCTGCCGCTACCTGCAGTTCGACGACACCAGCCTGGCCTACCTGAACGACCCCGCGCAGCGCCAGCACGTGAGCGAGATCGGCGGCGACCCCGCCCACCAGCACGAGCACTACATCGCCAACATCAACCGCGCGCTGGCCGGCCGGCCCGCCGATCTCGCGGTGACCACGCACATGTGCCGCGGCAACAACCAGAGCATGTGGGCGGCCGAGGGCGGCTACGACTTCGTGGCCGACGCGCTGTTCGGGCAGCTCAAGGTCGACGGGTTCTTCTGCGAGTGGGACGACGAGCGCTCGGGCGGCTTCGAGCCGCTGCGTTTCGTGCCCCAGGGCAAGCGGGTAGTGCTCGGCCTGGTCACCACCAAGCGCGGCGAGCTGGAGAGCAAGGACGACCTCAAACGGCGGATCGACGCGGCCGCCAAGTTCGTCGACATCGACCAGCTCTGCCTGTCCCCGCAATGCGGCTTCTCCTCCACCAAGGAGGGCAACGACCTCACCCAGGACCAGCAGTGGGCCAAGCTCGCCCTGATCGTCGAGACCGCCCAGGAAGTCTGGGGCGCCCTCTAACCCACCGCGGCGCCCCGCCCCGCCCTACCGCGTCAAGGTGCCCGCGATGCCATTGGGACTGCATCTGGGAACCGGCGGGCGTGACCAGCCGGGGGCGCGCCGCTCCCCGCTCGCTGCCCGCGCTGACCGGCAGGCTCGCGTGTACCCCAGCCCGGTGGGCTGGCCGCTCGGGCCCAGACCTGGGGGTCAGACGTTGAAGCCGAGGGCGCGGAGTTGCTCGCGGCCGTCTTCGGTGATCTTGTCCGGGCCCCACGGCGGCATCCACACCCAGTTGATGCGGAAGTCGGCGACCAGGCCGTCCAGCGCCGCCTGGGCCTGGTCCTCGATCACGTCGGTGAGCGGGCATGCCGCGCTGGTCAGGGTCATGTCGATGGTGGCGATCCGGTCGTCGCCCACCGTCACCCCGTAGACCAGGCCGAGGTCGACGACGTTCACGCCGAGTTCGGGGTCGACGACATCCCGGAGCGCCTCCAGGATGTCCTCGGTCCCCGGACTGGCCTCGGTGTGCGTGGTGTCGCTGGTCATGTCTGCTCCTGCCTGCCTTCGCTCATCCGGTGCTCTCGCCGTCGCGGGCCGCCCCGGACCCGTCCAGGGCCTGGGCCGTCGCGTCCTTCCAGGCCATCCAGCCCAGCAGGGCGCATTTGATCCGGGCCGGGTACTTGGACACGCCCTCGAACGCGACCGCGTCGCCGAGCACGTCCTCGTCGGGCACGGCCTGCCCGCGCGACTGCATCAGGTCGAGGAACGCGCCGCTGATCTCCATCGCTTCCCGCACGGTCTTGCCGATGACCGCGTCGGTCATGACCGACGCGCTGGCCTGGCTGATCGAGCAGCCCAGCGAATCGTAGGAGACGTCGGCGACGGTCGGCTCGCCGCCCGCGTCCTTCAGCGCCACCCGCAGCGTGACCTCGTCGCCGCACAGCGGGTTCACGTGGTGCACCTGCGCGTCGTAGGGCTCACGCAGGCCCTTGTTGTGCGGGTGGCGGTAGTGATCCAGGATGATCTCCTGGTACATGGACTCGACTTGCACTTAACACCGCCTCCGGTGCGAAGAACCGCTGAGTCTGGCGCACGCCGTCGGCGAGCGCGTCGACCTCGTCATGCGTGTTGTACACGTAGAACGTCGCCCGGGTGCTCGCCTGCACGCCGAGCGCGCGATGCAGCGGCCAGGCGCAGTGGTGGTTGGCGCGCACCGCGATGCCGAGCTCGTCGAGGAGCTGGCCGACGTCGTGCGGGTGCACCCCCTCGACGCTGAACGACACCGCACCGCCGCGGTCCTCGGTGGTCAGCGGGCCGAGAATGCGCACCCCGGGGATGCTGCCGAGCGCGTCGAGCGCGTGGGCGGTCAGCGCCTCCTCGTGCGCGGCCACGTTGGCCATGCCGAGCGCGTCGAGGTAGTCGCACGCCGCGGCCAGCGCCGCCGCCTGGGCCGCCGGGGGCACCCCGGCCTCGAACCGCTGCGGCGGCGGCAGGAAGGTCGAGCCCTCCATCCGGACGACCTCGATCATGGACCCCCCGGTGATCACCGGCGGCATGGCCTCGAGCAGCTCGCGCCGGCCCCACAGCACGCCGATGCCCGAGGGCCCAAGCATCTTGTGGGCCGAGAACGCGAGGAAGTCGGCGCCGAGCTCGGCCACGTTGACCGGCCGGTGCGGCACCGACTGCGCGCCGTCGGCCACCACGACCGCCCCGCGCGCGTGGGCCAGCGCCGCGATCTGGGCGACCGGCGGCACCGTGCCGGTGACGTTCGACTGGTGGGTCACCGCGACGATCTTGGTGCGGTCGCTGATCAGCTCGTCGGCCTGGCTGAGGTCCAGCCGCCCGTCCGGGGTGACGCCGAACCAGCGCAGCGTGGCCCCGGTGCGCAGGCAGAGCTGCTGCCAGGGGACCAGGTTGGCGTGGTGCTCCATCTCGGTGACCAGGACCTCGTCACCGGGACCGACCCGGAACCGGGCCGCCTCCGGCCCGGCGGTGGCCGCGTTGCTGCACGCGTACGCGACCAGGTTCAGCGCCTCGGTCGCGCTCTTGGTGAACACGATCTCGCCGGGATCAGCGCCGATGAACGCCGCGACCCGCTCCCTGGCTCCCTCGTAGGCGTCGGTGGCCTCCTCACCGAGCAGGTGCGCCCCGCGGTGCGCCGCCGAGTTGTGGATGGTGTAAAAGTCGCGTTCAGCGTCGAGGACCTGGCGCGGCTTGTGCGAGGTGGCGCCGGAGTCCAGGTAGACCAGCGGACGGCCGCCGCGCACCGCGCGGCCGAGGATCGGGAAGTCGGAGCGGATCTCCGCCACGTCGAACGAGTGCCTCGCGGCGGCTGTCCCGGAGGACCCGTTGCCCGGGGTGTCCCAGCCGCCTGCCACGGTCGTCACCGCCGGCCCGGTCACGTCGCCGCCCCGGCCGTCAGGAACTTCTCGTAGCCCTCGGCCTCGAGGACGTCGGCCAGCTCGGCCCCGCCCTCCTTGACGATCCGGCCGCCCACGAACACGTGCACGAAGTCCGGCGTCACGTACCGCAGGATCCGGGTGTAGTGGGTGATCAGCAGCACCCCGTGCCCCGGCTCCTCGCGGAACCGGTTGATCCCCTGCGAGACCACCTTCAGGGCGTCGATGTCGAGCCCGGAGTCGGTCTCGTCCAGGATCGCGATCTTCGGGTTGAGCAGCTGCATCTGCAGGATCTCGTGGCGCTTCTTCTCGCCGCCGGAGAAGCCCTCGTTCAGGTTCCGCTCGGCGAAGTCCGGGTCGATGGACAGCGCGTCCATCGAGGTGCGCAGCTCCTTGACGAACGTACGCAGCTTGGGCGCCTCGCCGCGGACCGCGGTGATCGCGGTGCGCAGGAAGTTCGACACCGAGACCCCGGGCACCTCCACCGGGTACTGCATGGCCAGGAACAGCCCGGCCCGGGCCCGGGCGTCCACGCTCATCGTCAGGACGTCCTCGCCGTCCAGGGTGATCGACCCCTGCGTGACCCGGTACTTGGGGTGGCCGGCGATCGCGTAGGCCAGGGTGGACTTGCCGGAGCCGTTCGGTCCCATGATCGCGTGGGTCTCCCCGGCCCGGATGATGAGGTCCACGCCGCGCAGGATCTCCAGGAACGTGCCGGACGCCTCCTCGACGCTGACGTGCAGGTCGCGGATCTCCAGGGTGGACCGGCCCGGCGGGGCCGGCGGGGTGGGGCTGGTCATCGATTCTCCTGCTCTGGCAGCGAGACGTAGACGTCGTCGCCGCGGGTCTGCACTGGGTAGGTGGGCACCGGCCGGGTGGCCGGCGGCCCCGTGGGCTCGCCGGTGCGCAGGTCGAAGCAGGACCCGTGCAGCCAGCACTCCACCGTGTGGTCGTAGATGTCGCCCTCGGACAGCGGGACCTCCTCGTGCGAGCACACGTCGTGCAGCGCGAAGATCTCCCCGCCCGTGCGGATGACCGCGACCGGGGTGCCGGAGACCTCCACGCCGAGCGCGCCCTCATCGGGCAGGTCCGCCAGCGCGCAAGCCCGCACGTAGGTCTGGTCGGTCCGCTCGCTCATACCGCATGCTCCAGCGGCCGGGCCAGCTCGGCCTCGATCGCGCCGGTGACCCGGTCTCGCACCTCGGGCACCTCGATATGGGCGATGAGCTGGCCGAAGAAGCCCCGGATGACCAGGCGCCGCGCGTCGTCGTACGGGATCCCGCGGGCCATCAGGTAGAACAGGTGGTGGTCCTCGAGCCGCCCGCTGGCGCTGGCGTGACCGGCCCCGACGACCTCGCCGGTCAGGATCTCCAGGTTCGGCACCGAGTCCACCCGGGTGCCGTCGGTCAGCACCAGGTTGCGGTTGTACTCGTAGGTGTCGGTGCCGGTCGCCTCGGCCCGGATGACCACGTCGCCGATCCACACCGCGTGCGCGTCCTCGCCTTGCAGCGCGCCCTTGTAGCTGACCCGGCTGCGGCAGTTGCGCTCGGCGTGGTCCACGAACAGCCGGTGCTCCAGGTGCTGCCCGGCGTCGGCGAAGTACAGCCCGCGCAGGTCGGCGTCCCCGCCCGGCCCCGCGTAGCGCACCGAGGGCGCCAGCCGCACCACTCCCCCGCCCAGCGTGACCGCCGTGTGGCTGAGCTGCGCGTCCTTGCCCAGCCGCGCGTAGTGATGCGACAGGTGCACGGTGTCCGCCGCCCAGTTCTGCAGCGACACCACGGCCAGCGACGCCGCGTCGCCCACCACCAGCTCGACATTGTCCGCATACGTCGCCGACCCGACGTGATCGAGCACCACGACCGCCCGCGCGAACGGCTCCACGTTCACGACCAGGTGCCCGAACGCCGCCCCGCTGGCGTCCTCACCGCGGACCGTGACCCAGGTCGGCTCTGAGGTCTCCACCCCCGAGGGCACCGTGACGATCGTCGCTTCGCCGAACGACGCGAACGCCTTCGCGCTCACCCGGTCCTCCGGCACGAAGGCCTGGCCGAGCCGGGGATCACCGCGCTCGCACCGCTCAGCGGAGATCCCTGGCGCGGTAACGGCTTGCACCTCGACCTTGCCCTCGGCCAGCGCGGAGTCCGCGTGCAGCCCCCGCAGCCGCCGCATGGGCGTGAACCGCCACTCCTCCTCGCGCCCCGTCGGCACCGGGAAATCAGCCACATCGAACGATTCGCGCTCGTGCAGCCTGGAAACGGGGACGCCGGACTCGGCCGCCCCCTGCAGCACGGACATCAGCCGACCGCCCCCTCCATCTGCAGCTCGATCAGCCGGTTCAGTTCGAGCGCGTACTCCATGGGCAGCTCGCGCGCGATCGGCTCCACGAACCCGCGGACGATGGTGGCCATGGCCTCGTCCTCGGTCATGCCCCGGCTCATCAGGTAGAAGAGCTGCTCCTCGGAGATCTTCGACACCGTGGCCTCGTGGCCCATCTCCACGTCGTCCTCGCGGACGTCCACGTAGGGATAGGTGTCAGAGCGGCTGACCGTGTCCACCAGCAGCGCGTCGCACTTCACCGTGGACTTGGCGTGCGCCGCGCCCTCCTGGACCTGGACCAGGCCGCGGTAGGAAGTCCGGCCGCCGGCCCGGGCCACCGACTTGGACACGATCTGCGAGGAGGTGTTCGGCGCGCAGTGCACCATCTTGGCCCCGGCGTCCTGGTGCTGCCCGGTGCCCGCGAAGGCGACCGACAGGGTCTCGCCCCGGGCGTGCTCGCCCATCAGGTAGACCGCCGGGTACTTCATCGTGACCTTGGAGCCGATGTTGCCGTCGATCCACTCCATGGTCGCGCCCTCCTGGGCCACGGCTCGCTTGGTGACCAGGTTGTACACGTTGGCCGACCAGTTCTGGATCGTGGTGTACCGGCAGCGGGCGCCCCGCTTCACGATGATCTCCACCACCGCGGAGTGCAGCGAGTCGGAGGAGTAGATCGGCGCGGTGCAGCCCTCGACGTAGTGGACGTACGCGTCCTCGTCCACGATGATCAGGGTCCGCTCGAACTGGCCCATGTTCTCGGTGTTGATCCGGAAGTAGGCCTGCAGCGGGATCTCCACGCGCACGCCCTTCGGCACGTAGATGAACGACCCGCCGCTCCACACGGCCGTGTTCAGCGAGGCGAACTTGTTGTCGCCGACCGGGATCACCGAGGCGAAGTACTCGCGGAACAGCTCGGGGTGCTCCCTGAGCCCGGTGTCGGTGTCCAGGAAGATGACGCCCTTCTCCTCCAGGTCGTCCCGGATCTTGTGGTACACGACCTCGGACTCGTACTGGGCCGCGACGCCCGCGATCAGCCGCTGCTTCTCGGCCTCGGGGATGCCGAGCCTGTCGTAGGTGCTCTTGATGTCGGCCGGGAGGTCGTCCCAGCTCGCCGCCTGCTTCTCGGTCGAGCGGACGAAGTACTTGATGTGGTCGAAATCAATCCCGGACAGGTCCGAGCCCCAGGTTGGCAGCGGCTTGCGGCCGAACAGCTTCAGGCCCTTCAGCCGCAGGTCCAGCATCCACTGCGGCTCGTTCTTCTTGGCCGAGATATCGCGGACGACCTCCTCGCTCAGCCCGCGTCGGGCCGAGGCGCCGGCCACGTCGGAGTCGGACCAGCCGAACTTGTAACGCTCCAGCCCCTCGAGTTCGGGGTGTGCGGTGGTGGTCATGCGGAGATTCCTCCGGACTGTGTAGTTGTGGTGCTGCGGGTCTGGGTAAGCGACGGCGCGGTGACGTGCGTGGTGCAGATCCCGTCGCCGCGGGAGATGGTGGCGAGACGCTGCACCGGGGTGCCCAGGAGGCGGCCGAACGCCTCCGTCTCTGCCTCACAGAGCTGCGGGAACTCGGCGGCCACGTGCGCCACCGGGCAGTGATGCTGGCAGAGTTGCTCTCCCCCGTCAGTTGCCGGGGAAACGCTGGCCGAGGCCGCGTAGCCGTCGGCCGAGAGCGCTTCGGCCAGCGCCTGCACCCGCTCGCCCGCGGGCGCGGCGGCGACCACCGGGCGGTACCGGCTCTCCAGGTCGGCGATCTTGCGGCGGGCGAACTCAGCCACGGCCCCGGGCCCGGCCGCCTCGGCCAGGAAGCGCAGCGCGCTGGTGGCCAGGTCGTCGTAGGCGTGTTCGAACGCGCTCCGGCCCAGGTCGGTGATCGCGAACAGCCGGGCCGGCCGGCCGCGCCCCCGGCTGCCGTAGCAGCGCGCCTCCCGGGCCTCAACCATGCCCTCGGCCAGCAGGTTGTCCAGGTGACGGCGGATCGCCGCCGGGGTCAGGCCGAGCCGGGCGCTCAGCCCGGCGGCGGTGGCGGGACCCTGCTCCAGGATCAGGCGGGCGATCCTGGCCCGGGTACCTCGCTCGGCGCCGGTGGGCCCGGTCGTAAGCTGGGCTGGAGCAGCACTGACCCCGGCAGCACCCGGGGTGCCGGGCCGCGAGTCATCCAGTCCCATACTTTTCACAACATCATTGTGGCGTAAATACTTCCTGGCCCGCAACCGACCCCCGCATGAGCCGGGTCACAGCCGGCGCGCCTTGCCGAACGGCATTCGGTAGTGATAGGCCCGGGAGGGAGGTGACGGCCATGGCGGATGCGGTGCTGGCCCGGGAGGCGACCCCTCCCGGGGCGGGTGTGGCGCGACGGATGTGGACCCTGTTCGAGCCGGTGCACGTGGTGACCTACTTCTCGGCCGAGGCGCGCTCGGCGTTCACCGGCGCCGGGCTGCGCGGGTTCTGGCGCGGCTACTTCGCCGGGCGCGCCGCCCCGCTCGGCGCGGTCGGCGCGGCGCCCGTCACGGCGTCGTTCTTCAACTTCGCTCCCTCGATGGTCGCCCGCGCGCTGCCCGGGGTGTGGGAGCTGATCACGCCGGAGGAGGCCCTGGTCGTGCGCTCGGCCGGAGCGGTGGCCGCCCTGGGCCGGCTGGCCGGCGACCGCGAGCCGGGCGTCCGGGCCGCCGCCGACCTGCTGCTGCGCGCCGCCGACGGCCTGGACTGCGCGGGCCGCGTGCTGGCCGCGGCGAATGCGGCGGGCCCGGTGCCCGCCGGGCCGGCCGCGCGGCTCTGGTACGCCGCGACGCTGCTGCGCGAGCACCGGGGCGACGGGCATTTCGCCGCGCTGGTCGCGGCGGACATCGACGGCTGCGAGGCCCTGGTCCTGCGGGCCGCGTCGGGCGCCGGGCCGTCGCGCGAGCAGTTGCAGCCGCTGCGCGGGTGGACCGACGGGGAGTGGGAGCAGGCCGCGGCCCGGCTGGCCGACCGGGGCTGGCTGGGCCCCGGCGGCGAGATCACCCCGGCCGGCGCGGCCGCGCGCCAGGCCGTGGAGGACGCCACCGACCGCGCGGCGGCGCGGCCGTGGGCCCGGCTGGGCGCCGCGGCCACGCAGGACCTGGCGGACGAGCTGGCCCCGATCGCCCTGGCCTGCGCGGCCGAGTTGCCCTACCCCAACCCGGTCGGCGTGCCCGAGCCCGCCGTCGGCGCGGCGCCGGCCTGACGCGATGGCCGCGCGACCGGCCAGCACGCGACCGGCCAGGACGCGCGGCGCGCCCAACCACCTGGCCTTCGCCGCCGGGCCGCATTTCTGCCTGGGCGCGCCCCTGGCCCGGCTGGAAGCCACGATCGCCGTCCGCGCGTTCGCGACCCGCGTGTCCGGCCCCGACCCGTCCGCCCTGACCTACAAGCCCAACATCAACCTCCGCGGCCCCGCCCGCCTCCCCGTACCCTTCACCACCATCCGCCCGCGCTAACCCACGCCAGGCTCCACAAGATCGCGCCCCAGCCAGCGCGGCGGCGACGGGGGTCCTGGGGTGTCGCGCCTCAGCCCGTGCGGCGGCGAAGCCGGCGCCATCCGCGACGGCCGGCCGGAGGCTGGCCCGAGCGGCCGGCGCGCGGGGGATGTGGGGGGTTCGCGCCTCACCCCGTGCGGCGGCGAAGCCGGCGCCATCCGCGACGGCCGGCCGGAGGCTGGCCCGAGCGGATGGGCGCGCGGGGGGGTCCTGGGGGGTCGTCCCCCCCGGGCTAGCAGAGAAAACCGCGGAGCAACGCGGCGGTTCCCTCCAGGTGCTCTGCGACGGCGCGGCGGGCCCGGTCGGCGTCGCCGTTCAGGATCGCGCGCACGATGGCCGCGTGCTGGCCGGCCGTGTGGTCGATGTTGCGCTGCAGCACGGGGATCGCGTTGAGCAGGTCGTTCAGCCGCATCCGGGCGTCGGCGCAGGCGGCCGCGAGCAGGCTGGACCCGGTGAGCTCGGCGATCGACAGGTGGAACAGCGTGTCCAGCCGCCGGTACTCCTGCGGCCGGGCCCCGTTCACGTCGGCCAGCCGGGCCAGCAGGATCTCCCGGGGGTCCGCGCCGGCGGCCGGTTCCGTGCTGGCTGCGAGGGCCGAGAGGGTCGACCCGATGTCGGACCCGGCCATGACGTGAGCCAGCGCTTCCGCCGCGCCGGCCTCGATGACGAGCCGGAACGTCAGCGCGTCGGCGAGCTTGTCGCCGTCCTGCTCGGCCAGGCGGCGCAGGTCGCCCCGGTCCGGCGCGGGCGGTCTGCCGGTCACGAACGTGCCGCCGGACCGGCCCCGCCGCGACTCCACGTAGCCGGCCTGCTGCAGTTCCCTGATGGCCTCGCGCAGCGTCGGGCGGCTGATGCCGAGCTGGGCCGCGAGCTCACGCTCGGCCGGGAACCGCTGGCCCGGGCCGACCACGCCGAGTTTGATCACGGTCAGCAGCCGCTCGACCGTCTCCTCGAACGCGTTCCCCTCGCGCACCGGCCGGAGCAGGCCGGACAGGTCAGACCCGCCGCCGCTCGCCACCACGATCGCCCTCCCCGGGGGCAGCCCCATCCGGTGTGCCGAATCTGGCCCGGAGGTCTTGTGCATTCATGCCGACCCGTCCATCATTGGTTTGATATTAAACCATTAAGCGGCGGCTGGCCATCGCTGCGGCAATACGGCAGCGTGCGCGAAAGCCCGTCCCGAGGGGGGAGCACGCCGTGGCGATCAACGAACAGTCAGCTCCGCTGAGCAGCGACGAAGTAACCCTGCACGAACTTGGCTACGCCCAGGAACTGCGCCGGCGCATGTCGGGCTTCAACAACTTCGCCGTGTCGTTCACGATCATCTCGATCCTGTCCGGCTGCATGACGCTGTACGGCTACGGGATGGCGACCGGCGGCCCGGTGGCCATCGTCTGGGGCTGGCCGCTCGTCGGCATCATGACCTTGATGGTCGGGCTGTCGATGGCCGAGGTCTGCTCCAGCTTCCCGACCGCGGGCGGCCTGTACTACTGGGCGGCCAAGCTGGCTCGCCCGCGCCGGGGCGCGGCGTGGTCATGGTTTACCGGCTGGTTCAACTTCCTCGGCCAGGTCGCGATCACCGCGGGCATCGACTTCGGGGCGGCGTTCTTCATCAACGCGTGGCTGAACCTGGTGTTCGGCACGCCCACCTACCACTGGGTCACGATCTTGATCTACGCGGCCGTGCTGCTCGTGCACGGCATGCTGAACCAGTTCGGCATCCGGCTGGTGGCACTGCTGAACGACGTCAGCGTCTGGTGGCACATCGTCGGCGTGCTGCTCGTGGTCGGCCTGCTGACCTTCGTGCCCTCCCACCACCAGTCGGCAAGCTTCGTGTTCACCCACATCACGAACCTCACCGGCTGGCACAGCACCATCTACGTGCTCGCTCTGGGCCTGCTGCTGGCCCAGTACACGTTCACCGGCTACGACGCCTCCGCGCACATGACCGAGGAGACGCACAACGCGTCCACCCGGGGACCGCGCGGCATCGTCATGTCGATCCTGGTGTCGCTGTTTGCCGGCTGGGTCCTGCTGATCGGGCTCACGTTCGCCATCCAGCACTACAGTGCCGAGGTGAGCTCGGCCACCGGCGAGCCGCCGGTCCAGATCTTCATCGACGGCCTCGGCGCGACCGGCGCAAAGCTGCTGCTGCTGGTCGTGATCGGGGCCCAGCTGTTCTGCGGCATGTCCTCGGTCACCGCGAACTCCCGGATGATCTACGCGTTCTCCCGCGACGGGGCGCTGCCGGGCTCGTCTTTCTGGCACCGGGTGAACAAGCGGACCCGGACACCGACCAACGCGATCTGGCTCGCGGCCGTCGGGGCGCTGATCCTGGGCCTGCCGTACCTGGTGAACAGCACGGCTTACGCGGCCGTCACCTCGATCGCGACGATCGGCCTGTACGTCGCCTACGTGTCCCCGACGTTCCTGCGGCTGCGCCAGGGCGCCAACTTCCAGCGCGGGCCGTGGCACCTGGGCCGGTGGAGCTACCTGATCGGCTGGATCGCGGTCGTCTGGGTGATCTTCATCACGATCCTGTTCATGCTGCCCACCCTGAGCCCGATCACGGTCGGCAACTTCAACTACACGGTCGTCGCGGTAGTGGCGGTCATCGGCTTCGCCGGCATCTACTGGCTGGTCTCCGCCAAGAACTGGTTCAAGGGCCCGCGGGTGCAGGGCTCGCCCGAGGAACTGGCGGAGATCGAGCGCGAGCTGTCGACGTGACGTGAGGGGGAGACAGATCCGATGCCGGTCTACCGGGGCCACGGGCCGTACACCCACCAGCGCGGCATGCTGACCCTGGAGCAGTTGCGGGTCGAGGTCGGCGAGGGCGAGGTCGACACGGTCGTGCTCGCCTTCACCGACATGCAGGGGCGCCTGCAGGGCAAGCGGCTGTCGGCGGAGTTCTTCCTCGACGAGGTGGCCGAGCACTACTCGGAGGGCTGCAACTACCTGCTCGCGGTGGACGTCGAGATGAACACCGTGGACGGGTACGCGATGTCGTCCTGGGACCGCGGCTACGGCGACTTCGTGCTCGCCCCGGACCTGGCCACGATGCGCCGCGTCCCGTGGCAGCCGGGCACGGCCCTGGTCATAGCCGACCTGACCTGGCTCGACGCCGCGCCGGTGGTGGCCTCGCCGCGGCAGATCCTCAAGGCCCAGACCGGGCGGCTGGCCGAGCGCGGCTGGACCGCGATGGTCGGTACCGAGCTGGAGTTCGTCGTGTATGCCGACTCCTACGAGCAGGCCGCGGCCAAGGACTACCGCGGCCTGGTCCCGGCCAACCAGTACAACGTCGACTACTCGATCCTGGGCACCGCGCGGATCGAGCCGCTGCTGCGGCGGATCCGCAACGAGATGGGCGGGGCCGGGATGTACGTCGAGTCGGCCAAGGGCGAGTGCAACCTCGGCCAGCACGAGATCGCGTTCCGCTACGCCGAGGCCGTCACCACCTGCGATAACCACTCGATCTACAAGACCGGCGCCAAGGAGATCGCGGCCCAGGAGTCGAGCAGCATCACGTTCATGGCCAAGCCGAACGAGCGCGAGGGCAACTCCTGCCACATTCACCTGTCGTTGCGCGGCCGCGACGGGAGCGGCGCGGCCTTCGTGCTGGCCGGCGACGGCCCGTTCGGGCTGTCCAAGCTCGGCGAGCACTTCCTGGCCGGCCAGCTGCACGCGATGCGGGAGCTGACGCTCTGCTACGCGCCCAACATCAACTCCTACAAGCGCTACGTGCCGGGCAGCTTCGCGCCCACCGCGGTGCGCTGGGGCCCGGATAACCGCACCTGCGCGCTGCGCCTGGTCGGCCACGGCCCGTCGCTGCGGGTGGAGAACCGGGTCCCCGGCGGCGACGTCAACCCCTACCTGGCCGTGTCCGCGATGATCGCCGGCGGCCTGTACGGGATCGACCACGAGCTGGCGCTGGAGCCCGCGGTCGAGGGCAACGCCTATACCGGCACCGGGGCCCGGGTGCCGCACACCCTGCGCGATGCCCTCGAGCTGTGGGAGAAGAGCGACCTGGCCCGCGGGACGTTCGGCCCCGAGGTGGTCGACCACTACGCCAACTACGCCCGGGTCGAGCTGGCCGCGTTCGACGCCGCCGTGACCAACTGGGAGCTCAGGCGCAGCTTCGAGCGCCTCTAGCCCGCGTGCCGGACCCGGTACGGCCGCCACCGACGATCGGAGAGAACCCACGCATGTCCGAGTTCACGGTGCTGAATCCCGCCACCGAGGAAGCGGTCACCACGGTGACCCAGGCCTCCGCCGAGGAGACCGACGCGGCGATCGACCGCGCGGCGGCGGCCCAGGAATCCTGGCGCGCGGTGTCGCCCGGCGACCGGGCCCGCCTGCTGCGCCGGTTCGCGACCGCCGTGGACTCAGGCGTCGACGAGCTGGCCCGCCTGGAGATCGCGGGCTCGGGTCACCCCGTCGGTCAGTCGGAGTGGGAGGCCGGGCACGTCCGGGACGTTCTGCTCTACTATTCGGCGGCGCCCGAGCGGATGACCGGTAAGCAGATCCCGGTCCCCGGCGGGCTGAACGTCACGTTCCACGAGCCGGTCGGCGTGGTCGGCCTCATCGTCCCGTGGAACTTCCCGATGCCGATCCTGTCCTGGGGAATGGCGCCCGCGCTGGCCGCGGGGAACACCGTGGTGGCCAAGCCCGCCGAGCTGACGCCGCTGACCGCGATGCGGATCGGTGAGCTGGCGCTCGAGGCGGGCCTGCCCGAGGGGGTGTTCCAGGTGCTCCCCGGCCAGGGCAGCGTGGTCGGCCAGCGGCTGGTCGATCACCCGGCGGTGCGCAAGATCGTTTTCACCGGGTCCACCGAGGTCGGCCGGCAGATCATGGCCGGCTGCGCCCGCCAGGTGAAGCGGCTCACCCTGGAGCTGGGCGGCAAGAGCGCCAACATCGTGTTCGCCGACGCCGACCTGGAGCGGGCGGCCGCCACCGCGCCGCAGGCCGTGTTCGACAACGCCGGCCAGGACTGCTGCGCCCGGTCCCGGATCCTGGTCGAGCGCTCGGCGCTGGAGAAGTTCATGGAACTGCTCGAGCCCGCCGTCCAGGGCGTCGCGGTCGGCGACCCGGCCCGGCCCGGCACCCAGATGGGACCGCTGATCTCCGCGGCGCACCGGGAGCACGTCGCGTCCTACGTGCCCGAGGGCGCCCCAGTGGCGTTCCGCGGCAGCGCGCCGGACGGGCCGGGCTTCTGGTACCCGCCGACCGTGCTCGCGCCGGTCAGCGCGGACGACCGGGCCTATACCGAGGAGGTGTTCGGGCCGGTGGTCACGGTGACGCCGTTCGAGGACGAGGCCGACGCGGTCGCGATCGCCAACGACACGCCGTACGGGCTGTCCGGGTCGATCTGGACCAGGGACGTGGGCCGCGCGATCCGGGTGGCGCGCGCGGTCGAGACCGGCACCCTGTCGGTGAACTCGCATGCCTCGGTCCGCTACTGGACCCCGTTCGGCGGGTTCAAGCAATCGGGACTCGGCCGCGAGCTGGGACCGGATGCACCGGATGCGTTCACAGAAATTAAGAACGTCTTCATCGCCACCGACTGACCGGCCGCGACGAAAGGGGCGGATGGCATGGAGCGCTTGCAGGACCGGGTCGCGGTCATCACCGGGGCCGGCAGCGGCATCGGGCTGGCCAGCGCGCGCCGGCTCGCCGCCGAGGGCGCCGTGATCGTGGCCGTCGACATCGACGAGGCGGCGGGCAAGGCCGCCGCGGAGCAGACCGGCGGCACGTTCATCGCGGCCGACGTGTCCGTCGAGGACGACGTGCTGCGGATGTACGAGACGGTGGCCGAGCGGCACGGGCGCGTCGACGTCGCGTTCCACAACGCGGGCATCTCGCCGCCCGAGGACGACTCGATCCTGTCCACCGGCCTGGAGGCCTGGCGGCGGGTCCAGGAGGTGAACCTGACCTCGGTCTACCTGTGCTGCAAGCACGTGATCCCGTACATGCAGCGGCAGGGCCGCGGGTCGGTCATCAACACCGCGTCGTTCGTCGCGGTCATGGGCGCGGCGACTTCCCAGGTTTCCTACACCGCGTCCAAGGGCGGAGTACTGGCCATGACCCGCGAGCTCGGCGTGCAGTTCGCCCGCGAGGGGATCCGGGTCAACGCGCTGTGCCCGGGCCCGGTGAACACCCCGCTGCTGCGCGACCTGTTCGCCAAGGACCCCGAGCGCGCGGCCCGGCGCCTGGTGCACGTGCCGCTCGGCCGGTTCGCCGAGCCGGAGGAGATCGCCGCCGCGGTGGCCTTCCTGGCCAGCGACGACGCCTCGTTCATCACGGCCGCGCAGTTCCTGGTCGACGGCGGGATCTCCGGCGCGTACGTGACACCCTTGTAGTTGTAGCGAGGCGGACGAGGAGGTCCAACCGATGGCTGACGGCACCCCGCTGATCGGGATCAGCGCCTACGGCGAGCAGGCCCGCTGGGGCGTCTGGGAGCGCCCGGCCGTGGTGCTGCCCCGCCGCTACGTCGACGCGGTCGCGGCGGCCGGCGCGATCCCGGTGCTGCTCCCCCCGGTGCCGGACATCGCCGGCGCGCTGGCCCGGCTGGACGGGCTGCTGCTGTCCGGCGGCGGCGACATCGACCCGGCCCGCTACGGCGCGCCGCCTTCGCCGCACCTGACCAGCGTGCGCGCCGAGCGTGACGCCGCCGAGTTCGCGCTGCTGTCCGCGGCGGTCGAGCGGCGGCTTCCGGTGCTCGGCATCTGCCGGGGTATGCAGGTCATCAACGTGGCCCGGGGCGGCAGCCTGCACCAGCACCTGCCCGACGTGGTCGGCCACGACGGGCACGCCCCGGTGCCCGGGGCGTTCGGCGAGCACGAGGTGCAGGTGGCGGCGGGCAGCCGGCTGAGCGCGATCCTGGACTCCGGCGGCGACCTGGCCATCGCCACCCCCACCCACCATCACCAGGCCGTCGACCGGCTCGGCGCGGGGCTGACCGCCACCGCCTGGGCGGGCGACGGCACGATCGAAGCGTTCGAGCCCGTGGACGCCGACGCGTTCCTGGTCGCCGTCCAGTGGCACCCCGAGGCCAGCGACGACGGCTCCCTGTTCCGCGCCCTGGTAGGCGCCGCCCGCGCGCGCACCCCCGCTCCGGCCTAACCGCACCGCTCGCCCCGCGCCCTGGCTCGGTCCCGCGCGGCGCCCCCCGGTTCCTAGCGCTCACCACTGTCCCAGGGCCGCGCTCGCGGCCGGCCCGTCGCTTCCTCCGGGCCCCGCCAGCCCCACGGCTCCCTGGTACCCCACCCGCCTCAGGCCATTGCCCGCGCCGGGCCGTGAATGTACCGCTGGGCTTGTGATAGTGAGCTCTCCGGTACATCCACGCTGCCTCGGGCCCCGCTCCCCCCGCGCCCGGCCCCCGTACCGCTCCCGGGCAGCGCATGAATGTACCGCTGGGCTTGTGATAGTGAGCTCTCCGGGACATCCATGTGCTGGGAGCGGGCCGGGATGTCGGAGGGGGGTGCGATGCTGCGGGCATGGCTGAGGGAAAAGGAGCCGATCGCGCGGATTTAGGCAAGCGTGCGGGCTTAGCGGCCACCCTGCGAACGCAGGAGGGCGTGATCTCCCGGCAGCAGGCATTGGCCTGCGGTCTGACCCGGAACGCCCTGGCCTACCGGCTCCGGCCCGACGGCCCCTGGCAACGGCTGCTCCCCGGCACCTACGTCGCCCACACCGGCCTGCCGACCGCAGTGCAGAAGGACATGGCCGCATTGCTGTACGCCGGGCGGGGCAGCGTGCTGACCGGCCCGGCCGCGCTGCGCGGCCTCTACGTCACCACGGCAGAGCCCCGCCATCGCGATGTGCTGGTGCCCGCGGCGCGGCGCCCGGCCAGCGTGGGGTTCGTCAGGGTCCGGCGGACGACGCGGATGCCCGAGCAGGTGGCGTGCGAAGGGCGGCGGTCGTACGCGCTGCCCGCGCGGGCGCTGGCCGACATCGCGCGAGGTACGAACAGCCTGCGGGAGGTGCGGGCGCTGATCGTGGGCGCGGTCCAGCGCGGCGACTGTCCTCTCGACATGCTGGTCGGCGAGCTGCGCGCGGGCCCGGTCCGGCATTCCGCGCTGCTGCGGCAGGTGCTGGCCGAGGCGGCCGAAGGGATCCGGTCGGTGGTCGAGGCGGAGTTCAAGGACCTGATCCTGCGGGCCGGGCTGCCCCGGCCCATGTTCAACCCGCGGTTGTTCACGGCCGACGGCACGTTCATCGCCCGCCCTGACGCCTGGTGGCCGGAGGCCAGCGTGGCCGCGGAGGTCGATTCGCGGGAGTGGCATATGCGGCCGGACGACTGGGCGCGGACGCTGCAGCGCCATGCCCGGATAAGCAGCCACGGCATTCTCGTACTGCACTTCACGCCCGGTCAGATCCGCTCGGACCCGGCGACGGTCGCCGCGGTCATCGGCGACACGCTGCGGGCCGGCCACGCGCGGGCCCCGCTGCCGATACGCGCGCTCCCGGCCGCGGCATGAACCAGGCCCGCGAACGGCCAGCCCGCGGGCAGGCGCTGGGCCCGGTGAGGCCGCTGGGCCCGGATCAGCGCGGGGCGGTGAGGTCGCGGAGGAGGCGGGGCAGCTCGGGAGGGGCGAACGGCTCGCCGAGGGCGTTGAACTCGGGCGCGCTGAGCCAGCGGTAGCCGGTCACCGTGTCCTTCTCGGACTCGTCCATCCCGGCCAGCGACACCTCGGCCGAGCCGACGCGCAGCGCGTAGTACTCCTCTTCCTGCCGGTATCGCCGGCCGTCGAAGGCGAACTCCGCGACCCGGCGCCAGACCGGACGGCCCAGCGAGCCCGGGTCGGCGCCGCCGCCGACGGTGAACCAGAACGGGTGGTCGGGATCGGCCGGGTCGAAACCGCACAGCAGCAGCACGCGGTTCCGGGGGTCGATCGGGAGCACGCGGTCCGCGCGGCGGGGGATGACGTCGGGGCCGGGCACGGCCGCATGCTACCGTCCCCCCGGCCGACCGCCCGCGCTCCGGCGGGCGGGGCGCACCGTAGACTCGCGTGCGTGTGTTCCGCCGCTCCGGCCGTCGAGATAACCGGCCTGGTCAAGCACTACGGGCGCACGGTCGCGGTGGCGGGCCTGTCGCTGCGGGCCGCGCGGGCGCAGGTCACCGCGCTCCTGGGGCCGAACGGGGCGGGCAAGACAACCACGATCGAGATCTGCGAGGGTTACCGGCGGCCGGACGAGGGCGTCGTGCGCGTGCTCGGGCTGGACCCGGTCCGGGACGCCCGGGACCTGCGGCCGAAGGTCGGCGTGATGCTGCAGTCCGGCGGGATCCCCACCGCCGCGCGGGCCGGGGAGTACCTGCGGGTGCTGGCCCGCTTCCACGCCCGCCCGATCGACCCCGCGCTGCTGCTGGACCGGCTCGGCCTGACCGGGTGCGCCCGCACCCCGTTCCGCCGCCTGTCCGGCGGGCAGCAGCAGCGGCTGTCCCTCGCGGCCGCGGTGATCGGCCGCCCCGAGCTCGTGTTCCTGGACGAGCCGACGGCCGGCCTCGACCCGCAGGCCAGGCACGCGACGTGGGAACTGATCGCGGGGCTGCGCACGGCCGGCACCGGGGTGATCCTGACCACGCATTACATGGAAGAAGCCGAACGCCTCGCGGACCACGTGGCCGTCGTCGACCACGGGCGCCTGGTCGCGGAGGGAACCCCGGCCGAGCTGACCGGCACCGCTGGGCAGCTCCGGTTCCGGGCCGAAGCGGGCCTGGACACCGACAGCCTGCTCGCCGCGCTCCCGTCGGGCAGCGCGGCCAAGGAGTCCCCGGCCGGCTACTACGTGGTCGAGGTGCACGACCGGGTCGACCCGCAGCTCGTCGCGGCGGTCACCGCCTGGTGCGCCGAGCACGGCGTGCTCGCGCAGAGCCTGCAGATCGAGAGCCGGACCCTGGAGGATGTCTTCCTGGAGCTGACCGGGCGGGAGCTGCGCTCGTGACCGAGACCACCCACGACTGGCCCGCCCCGGCGCCGGGCGCGGCGCCGCTGCCGCAGATGATCGGCGCCCAAGCCTCCCTCGAGCTGCGCACGCTGCTGCGCAACGGGGAACAGCTCGTGCTCACGCTGATCATCCCGGTGCTGCTGCTCGTCGCGTTCAGCCAGGACGACCTGGTCAGCTACCCCGGGCACAGCCGGATCGACTTCCTCGCCCCGGGCATCCTGGCCCTGGCCGTGATGTCCACCGCGTTCACCAGCCAGGCCATCGCGACCGGGTTCGAGCGCCGGTACGGGGTGCTCAAGCGGCTGGGCGCGACCCCGCTGTCGCGGCGCGGCCTGATCGCGGCCAAGACGCTCACCGTGCTGGCGGTCGAGGTGCTGCAGGCCGTCGTGATCGTGGCCGTGGCGCTGGGGATCGGCTGGCACGCCCGCGGCGGCGCCGCGGCGGCGGCCGGGGCGGTGCTGCTCATCGTGGCGGGCACGGCGGCGTTCAGCGGCCTGGCCCTGCTGCTGGCCGGGACGCTGCGCGCCGAGGCCACGCTGGCCGCCGCGAACCTGATCTACCTGATCATGCTGGGCATCGGCGGCGTGGTGTTCCCGCTCACGAAGTTCCCGGCCGGGTCGCGGCACGTGCTGAACCTGCTGCCGGCCGATGCGCTGGCCGGCGGGCTGCGATCGATGCTGCAGAACGGCACCGGGCTGCCCTGGCGTGACCTGCTTGTCCTGCTCATCTGGGCGGCCGCCGGAATCGGCCTCGCGGTGCGCGCGTTCCGCTGGGAGTAGCCGCGAAGACCGGGGGGTAACGCCGTCACCACCACGCGATCGAGGGTGCTCCGCCGCCCCGCCAGCACCATGCGCATGCCGCCGGCCGCGCTGGTCGTCACCGGGATTATCTCGGTCCAGATCGGCGCGGGCCTGGCCGGGCGGATGTTCGGCGAGGTCACGCCGGCCGTGATGACCGGGCTGCGGCTCTGGTCGAGCGCGGTGCTGGTGGTGGCGTTCGGCGGCCGCGGGGTCGCCCGCTCGCTGCGCGACCTGGTGCGTGAACGGGCGTGGCGGGATGCGGCGCTCGCGCTGGCGTTCGGCGTGGTCCTCGGGGTGATGAACTACTCCATCTACCAGTCGTTCGCCCGGATCCCGCTCGGCATCGCGGTGACCATCGAGTTCCTCGGCCCGCTGGCCGTGGCCGTGGCCTCCTCGCGGCGGCTGATCGACCTGGTCTGGGTCGGCCTGGCCGGCGCGGGCGTCGCGCTGCTCAGCAACGGCTGGACCAGCCTGTCCGCGCACGGAACCCGGCACACCGCGGGCACCGCCGTCGTCGGCGTGGTCTTCGCGCTGGTCGCGGCCCTGTGCTGGGCCGCATACATCCTGCTCAGCGCGGCCACGGGCCGCCGGTTCCGCGGCTCGTCCGGCCTGGTGATCGCGATGGCCATCGCCGCGATCGTGGTGACGCCCGTCGCCGCCGTGCAGGGATCGGCCGGCCACGGCAGCGTGCTGCGCCCCGCCGTGCTGGCCACCGGGGTCGCGGTCGGGCTGCTGTCCTCGGTCATCCCCTACCGGCTCGAACTCGAGGCGCTGCGCCGCATCCCGGCCCGGATCTTCGGGATCTGGATGAGCCTCGAACCCGCCGTCGCCGCTCTGGTCGGGGTGGTGCTGCTCAGCGAGGCCCTGGCCCCCCGGGAATGGGCGGCGATCGCCTGCGTGATGGTGGCCTGCGCCGGCGCGGCCCGCGGCTCGGCTCCAGCCGACCCGGACCTCCCGCCCGGCGAGGCCACCATCACGC
>Ga0102924_1001109_pt1 | contig 31738 bp, 37 predicted proteins | sample PaiPotPPM11metaG_FD_80116 | JGI IMG/M metagenome (GOLD analysis project Ga0102924, IMG submission 80116) | Iron sulfur acid spring bacterial and archeal communities from Banff, Canada, to study Microbial Dark Matter (Phase II) - Paint Pots PPM... ... | reverse complement strand
GGGCAGTGGGGCGTGGCGGCGGGAAGCATCGGGTGCAGCCTGCAGGCGGGCTTTTCGCGCGGTTCGGTGAACACGGGCTTGCCCTCTTCGGGCGCATCGGCTACTTGGCGTTCCGCGCGGTGGAGCAGCCTGGTAGCTCGTCGGGCTCATAACCCGAAGGTCGGAGGTTCAAATCCTCCCCGCGCAACCATCGTTTCCTACTACCTCCGAAGCCCCGGCCGGCCCTGAGCCGCCCCGGGGCTTTCGCGTCTTCCATGCCAGGCGCTCCCAGATGAGCATCGAGGCCGCCGTGTAGCTGCCGTCCTCGTTGGGGGTCAGGGTGACCTTGCCGTCGAGGAGCAGGTGCCGGAGCAGCTCGCGGGCGGCCAACGGGTCCTCCTTGAACCTCGCGCGCACGTCTTGGGCGAGGGAGACGATCTCATCGACCGTGGGCGGCCGGTGCTCGGGCCGCTCTTCGCGGAGAGCAGCCACCTTCGCCCGAAGCTCACGTTGCCTCGTGACCGCCTCGGCGAGCGCCGGCCGCACGACCTCCTTGACGGCCGGATCGTTCTCGTCGCTCTCCTGGATGTACGTGAGCAACCGCTGGACGTTCGCGTCGATCTTCGCCAGCTCCTTCTCGGTGACCGAGGAGTTCTCCTTTGCCTCGGACTTGAACTCCTTCACCCGGCGGGCGGCCTTCTCCTGGATCTGCTGCTGGAGGCTCGGAAGGTGCGCGAGACGATCCAGCTCCGTGATGGCGGCCTCGAAGGTCTTCGGTGACGGTGAGCTGGAGAGTCTTCATGCCGGTGCTCCTTGCCGCCCCTTCGGGGGCGGACTTATCGGCGCTTACACCGGCTGATAAGTGGATCCGGCAGAGGTCCCGGCGCCCGAGGCGCATCACGCAGGCACTTGCGGAGCTGGCCTCGAAATGTTATCGAATGTTATATGCGAGCGACGGGTTCATCCGCCGGTCCTGCGGGGAGCCCGCCGTGGCCGGTGATCATCACGGAGTGGGCCTTGGACTCGTACCTGAACCTCCGCCACGCGAACGTCTTCACCGTCCAGGACTACAGGACCGTCCTTCGGCCTGACGTTGAGCTTCTGAAGGACGGCATCCCTTCGCCCCACGCCAAGTTCAGCAACTCGAAGTTCTGGGTCCCGCGAAGCAGGGGACCACGGTCCTGCACGACGGCTACAAGATGAAGTGGCACCAGCTTGGCCCCGGGCAGGTCCAGCTTCGCCTGCCCGTGATGTCCTTCACGCGCTCGGCGTTTCTCTGCGAGGCGTACGTCAAGAACAACGCCGCCACGGACCAGCGGAAGATGGCGCGCTTCAAGACGCACATGAACCTGATCTCCCAGGGCCGCTACATCTACCGAGGTGCGCTGTGATTCCCTTCAAGACGACCCCGAAGCAGGTGATGAAGCTCGCCTCGATCATGGTCGAGATGAAGAAGGCGGGTCTGGACCAGAACTTCATCGTCACCGCCTCTGAGCTGGCGCGCACCGATCAGGGGGTCTTCGACCTCATGGCCCTCTGGCTCGGCACGAACGACGAGACCGAGAAGGACGAGATCGTGGCCGACATCCAGGAGTCCCTCGATGACTACCGCGATGCACCCCCAGCCCCGCTGAAGAAGCCGTACATCAAGTTCGAGAAGCTCGGCGACGTTGCGCAGCAGGTCATGGCCAAGAAGGCCAAGCTCCGCGAGATCATCGACCGTCATGGGGGTGTGTCCGCCGTCGCCCAGAAGACGGGCATCCCGCAGCCGTCGCTGAGCAGGATGCTCAACTCTCCCTCGATGCCGCGCAGGTCCACGCTCTACCGGATCGCGAACGCCCTTAACCTGCCCGAGACGGACATCGTGTCGGAGTGGAGCCGGTAGAAGACCCATGCGCTCACGCCGCGACGCGACAGTCCTCTTCCATGATGGGCAACTCTTCGACTGGCTCGCGCAGCGAGGGGACAACAAGCAGTGGCTGTTCCGCTCAGGCGTCGCCGGATCGAGCCGCAGCTTCCGGCGGCTCCGCGGGAGGGGTTCAAGCCGGAGCCGGCGATCTCGAACGACGACTACGAGGCCATCCTCCGCACGATGCACCAGATGACGCTCGTGGTGGAGCGCAGTCCCGGCGTATTTGCGGTTGCCGACGAAGAGACCATCCGCACCCACTTCCTCGTGCAGTTGAACGGTCAGTTTGAGGGAGCGGCGACCGGCGAGACCTTCAACGGCATCGGCAAGACCGACATCCTGATCCGGGTCGAGGGCAAGAACGTCTTCATCGCCGAGTGCAAGTTCTGGAAGGGGCCGGACGGTCTGAACAAGGCCATCGACCAGCTCATGGGCTACATGAGCTGGCGCGACACCAAGTGCGCCGTCGTGGTCCTCGTGCGGGACACCGAGATGTCCACGGTCCTCCAGAAGATGCCCGAGGTCGTCCGAGCGCACGCCCTCTTCAAGCGGGAGGTCCCCGTCTCGGAGGAGACCTGGTTCAGGGCCGTGCTCCAACACCCAGGGGACCGGAACCGGGAGGCCATCGTCACCTTCATGGCCTTCCACGTCCCCCGGCCATAGACAGGACGGACACGTCGAGCGCAGCCTCCAGCCGGGCGTTCGCCTGGAGCTAGGCCATCCGCTTCTTCCAGAGGTGCGGCATCTTCCGGCGGTCCTTCGGCTTCGGCACGATGAACCTGTAGGTAGAGATCGGCCGGTTCGTCCCCGCGCAACTAGACTTTGCGGAACGTGAGTCGTTTCGTGGCCTTGCGGTCGTCCAAGGCGCTTTGAACCCGCGACCAGAAACGCTTTGAACCTTCGACCCGCAACGTGGTCGCGCGCGCGTTCGCGCGAGGCGGAAGCGACCGCGGACGCGCTCAATCGCCGCGCCGCCCGAGCTCTGGTGGTCGCTCGGGGCACCGCGTAGGCATCCAGTTCGCGGTGCACGCGATGCTCGCGCTGGGCGGCCCCAGCCCTGCGCGGCGACGGCGAGGTCCTCGGACGTTCTGGTCGAAGGAGCCCGGATCGGGCATGCTTCCTCTGTGCACTCGCACGCGAGCGATCCGTCGCCGATCCCGAGCGCCCCGTTCGACGACCTCGACCTCGATCGACCCGAGGACGAGGAGGAGTGGGAGCGCCGCGTGATGGCCATGGCTGTAGCGAGGATCGCTGCCGAACGTGCTCGCCTCGAGCGATTAGGGGTCATCGACGCAGGCGGCAGTCTCGTATCGAACGAGCTGCCGCCCGACATGCGTCCCGAGTCGGACACGACCGTCGAGACCGGCTGATCTGAATGGCGCGTCCGCGGATGATCGTGGTCGCGGGTCCTCCGGGCAGCGGCAAGACGAGGTACTTCCCGGTGACGGCGTTCGGCGTGGACGCGTTCAACATCGACGACCGGTGACCTCCCCGCCGAGGAGTTCGACGCCGTCGTCAAGCCCGTTCGGTACCTCAGCCCCAATCGCATCGACTTCCAGCTGCTCGACAAGCCCATCTCGTTCGACGCTCCTCGAAGGCGCCCACGCACATGGACGCCTCGAGGAAGGGCTGATCCATGCCTGCCGGATCCTCGGCTCGCGCGCCGGCGGGCGCGATCACGGGCATCAACGTCACCCCGCTCGTCGACATCACGCTCGTCCTGCTCATCGTGTTCATGGTGACGGCGAAGCTCATCGTCCGTCGTCAGGGCTTGCCGGTGGACCTGCCCGGAGGCGGCCACGGGCGACGACAGCCGCTCCTGCGCAGGCCGCGGCGGTGCTCACGCAGGCGAGCGGCCCGAGCGACGTCCTGGATCTCACGGACGCTTTCGTGACGGGCTTCGCGTCCACGGTGGCCGACGCTACCGCCGCGGCGCAGGGCGCTTCGCCCGCCGCGCTCCGAGCCTCGCCCGGGCCGCCGAATCCCGCTCCGTCCGTCGTGTCGAGCCCTGACCGCTCCCGAAAGCCTGCCCTGGCGGACGGTCTCGCGTGGGCGTGCCCGTTTCCGACGGAGGCCGACGCCGCCGGGATCGACGAAGCCGTGGTGTCCATCCGCGTCGACGTAGACAGGTTGGGCGCGGTGCGCGACGTCGCCGTTCCCGACGACCCGGGAAATGGCTTCGGCCGGGCCGCCCAGCGCTGCGCCATGAAGAGACGGTGGGCCCCCGGGATCGATCGCGACGGCAACGCGGTCGACCGCGCCGTCGACCTCCGCGTGCGGTTCGTGCGGTGATCGAGCAACCAGCCGTGCGGTCGCTGTTGAAGCCAGCTCCCTCGGCAACAGTCGCGAACCGTGGCTGCGCGCGGATGAGCCTGCGCCCGTTTTGACGAACAGCCGAAAAGACCCGGAGGACGATGTCTGGATCACCTAGGCTCGCGTCGTAACCCCTCCTAGAAATCGGTAAGGGCTCGTGTAATCCCGGTGCAGGCCGTGCATCAGCATGGGTAGTGCGAATGGAACCGCACGAGCAGACCTGCTGCAGCCACGAGCACGCTCGACACGGCGCGCCCGAACGCGCGACCCCAGTGCCGACCGAAATGGCACCGGTCCGCATCGAGTACACCTGCCCGATGCATCCCGAGGTGCGCGCGACCGCGACCGGGATCTGTCCGACATGCGGCATGGCACTCGAGCCGGCGTCCCCTCCGGAGCCGTTGACGAAGGTCGAGTACGTCTGTCCGATGCACCCGCAGATTGTGCGCGACGCGCCAGGTACCTGCCCCATCTGCGGCATGGCGCTCGAGCCACGGACGGTGACACTCGAAGAGCAGCCGAGCACCGAGCTCGTCGACATGACTCGGCGCTTCGTATGGTCGCTGGCGCCGACGGCGATCGTGCTCCTGCTGGGCATGGCCGACTGGATCCCTGCCGTTCCGCTTCATCGCCTCGCGTCGCCGCGCGCGCTTCAGTGGCTCCAGCTCGTGCTCTCCACTCCCGTCGTGCTCTGGGCCGGCCGGCCGTTTTTCGAGCGAGCCGCCGCCAGCGTGAAGAACCGTAGCCCCAACATGTTCACGCTGATCGCGCTCGGTACGGGCGCGGCCTACGTGTTCAGCGCGGTGGCAACCGCCGCGCCTGGGTTCTTTCCGGAGACGCTTCGCGCCCCCGACGGGACCGTGGGCGTGTATTTCGAGGCGGCGGCGGGCATCACGGTGCTCGTCCTGCTCGGCCAGGTCCTGGAGCTTCGCGCCCGCGGACGCACGGGCAGCGCCATCCGATCTCTGTTGCGCCTTGCGCCGAACTCCGCGCGTCGCGTTCGTGTCGACGGCGCAGACGAAGACGTGCCGCTCGACCAGGTGCAGCCCGGCGATCGCTTGCGCGTGCGTCCAGGTGAGCGCGTACCTTGCGACGGTCGTGTTCTCGAAGGCGCTAGTGCCGTAGACGAATCGATGATCACGGGCGAGCCTATGCCGGTCGAGAAGGCGCCCGGTTCGCAGGTCGCGGGAGGTGCCGTGAACCTAACCGGAAGCGTCGTCATGGTCGCCGAGCGCGTGGGGCGCGACACACTGCTGGCGCAGATCGTGCGGCTGGTAAGCGCCGCTCAGCGCAGCCAGCCGACGATCCAGCGACTGGCCGATCGGGTGTCAGCCTGGTTCGTGCCTGCCGTCGTCGTTGTGTCGGTGCTCACCTTCGCCGTGTGGGCGCTGATCGGCCCAGAGCCGCGCTTCGCGCATGCTCTGGTGAACGCCATCGCGGTGCTGATCATCGCATGCCCCTGCGCGCTCGGTCTCGCGACGCCCATGTCGATCATGGTCGGCGTCGGACGCGCGGCCACGCTGGGGGTCTTGTTCAAGGACGCGGAGGCGCTCGAGATCCTTCGGTCGGTGGACACTCTCGTCGTCGACAAGACGGGCACGCTTACGGAAGGCAAGCCCCGCGTTATCTCGGTCGTCGCAGCGCCCGGGTTCGCCGAACCCGCAGTCGTCGCGCTTGCGGCTGCACTCGAGCGCAGCAGCGAGCACCCTTTGGGCCTGGCGATTGTTGCGCGCGCGAAGTCGGACGGCGCGGCTCTTCTGGACGCCAGCGAGTTTCGCTCGATCACGGGCAAGGGCGTTACGGGGCGCGTTGGGTCCCATGACGTTGCGGTGGGCAATGAGGCGTTGCTCCGCGAGCTCGCGGCGGATAGCACCGAGTTGCGCGAGCGCGCAGAGGTGCTGCGGGAGAATGGTCAGACGGTCGTCTTCGTGGCTGTGGACGGCAAGGCCGCCGGTTTGCTCGGAATCGGCGATTCCATCAAGGAGGAGGCGCGCGAGGCCGTTGATGCGCTGCGGTCGCAGGGCGTCCGGCTCGTCATGCTCACCGGTGATACGCGCACGAGCGCCATGGTGGTCGCGCGCGCGGTCGGCATCGACGAGGTGGAGGCCGAAGTGCTTCCGACGAAAAAGGGCGAGGCTATTGTTCGCCTGAAGGCGCAGGGGCGGATTGTCGCAATGGCCGGCGACGGCATCAACGACGCCCCGGCCCTCGCGGAGGCGCACGTCGGGATCGCGATGGGCACCGGAACGGACATCGCGATGCAGAGCGCGGAGGTGGTCCTCGTCCGCGGGGATCTGGGCGGCATCGTCCGGGCGCTAGCGATCAGCCGCGCGACGATGGGCAACATTCGGCAGAACCTGTTCCTCGCGTTCGCCTACAACACGCTCGGTATCCCGATTGCGGCCGGCGTGCTCTACCCGGTGCTCGGGTTGCTACTCAGTCCCATGTTCGCGAGCGCCGCCATGAGCCTGAGCTCGGTCTCCGTGATCGGAAACGCGCTTCGGCTCCGCCGCGTGGCCCTCCCGGCGTAATCGGCGAAGGGCTCGCGCATCTTACAGGTGAGGCCACGTTGGCGGACCGTGCTACCTGAAATAGGCGAGAAGGAGCGATGAAAGACTGCTGCAGTGGACAACCGGAAGCCGAACCCGCGGCCCGCGGCGACGCTTCGCACACGCTGTCGTCTGTGGCGACCAGCAAGCTGCTGGAGCAGCGCGAGCGATTCCTCGAGTTCCTGGCGCCCCGGGTAGGATCAGCGCAGGTTGCGGAGGACGTCCTGCAGGACGCCTACGCGAAGGCCTTCGAGCACGGATGGCAGCTCCGCGATGATGAGACGGTAGTCCCCTGGTTCTTCCGCATCTTGCGCAATGCAGTTTCCGAGAGAGCTCGCCGCGCGACAGCGGCGACTCGGGCGCTCGAGCAGCTCGCTAGCGAGCTGGATGCCATGGGCGGCAGGGAGACGCGCCAGGGTGTGACGTGTCCGTGTGTGGCCCGTGTGATGCGCACGCTCAAGCAGGAGTATCAGGCTCCGTTGCGCGCGATCGACCTCGCGGGGCGGGACCTTCGCGCGTTCGCGGCGGAGGCGGGCATCACGCCGAACAATGCCGCCGTCCGCCTCCATCGCGCCCGGGCGGCGCTGGCGAATGGCCTGCGCTCCACCTGCCGAACATGCGCGCCTCACGGGTGCTTCGACTGCACCTGCGAAACGAAGGACTGAAGGCCCGTCCGCTTTCGGCGGCCAGCCATTTGGAACGGAGGTCGACCTCATGAAGCTTACGAACACTTGGACGCCACGGCTCGAAGTAATCGTGCATGTGGACGGCACCGGCGGCCGCCATCGGATCGTCCGTGTCGAAGGCGAGGTCGGGGATCGTCGCCAGGGCTTGCGCACGTCTCCGTGGGGCGTCTTGCTCGAGATCGCGCCCCCGTCGGCGATGCTCTACTGGGTGCGGCCTCAACCGCTCGGTACGGATGCCCTGGTTCGTGACACTGCGGGCTACGCTCCTTGCCGACGGAGGCCGGAGTCTTAAATGAAGCGTGTGGCTATCCGTCTGCGCGCAGTGCGCCGAACGCGCCGCAGCATGTGGTCAGCAATTGCCGCCGCTGTGCTGGGGCTCGTTCTGTTGTTCGGCAGCATCAGCAGTGGCGGACGGTACGTGTACTGCGCGATGGACGCGATGGCCGGCGCCGCCATGGCAGAGCGTTGCCATCAGATGTCGCCCGCGCGCACCCACGCGAACGCGGTTGAACTGGCCGACTGTTGCCGAGTCGGAGTGCTCGGCGCGTTGCCCGCCAGCACCTTCACATCCCTGAAGGTGCGCGTCCCGAGCGCGCCGGTGCACCACGACGTGCTCCCGCCGGGCGCCATGGCAGCCACGGTCGCTGCCTTGACCTCGACGCCACGCTCCCCGCGAATTGAGCGTCCAACAACGGGACCGCCGCGATCGCTCGGTCCCGACCGTGCCCGCCTGATGGTGTTTCTCCTATGAGAGCCGCGCTCGGTGCGCGGTCAAGCGCATCGAGCTGCGACTAGGCGCCGCCCCCGAGCGATCCGATGCACGCATTCGTCGCGTGCACGACGCTGGGATCGGCTGATGTCCAACTCATTTCAGGAGATTCGCCATGATTCGATCGATCGTTGCTGTTCTCGCGTTTGCCGGCGTCCTTGGTACGTCGGCTGTCTCTCTGGCCGCGGAGCCGTCGGCTGCGCCCGACACCCAATGCGCAGCACCCTTCAATGACGCCACTGCGGGACCCTTCGCACGCCGCGACTACATCACGCGCGTCGAGCCGTACGAGGTAACGGAGTCGAACGGAAAGCAGTCGCGCACGTATGTGCGGGGCGCGATTGTCGAGCTGCAGCCCGCGCCCGGGGTCACCCGTGAGCTGTTGCAGCGGCTCGTCGAAAATCACGTCGCCTACCTGCAGTCGACAGGCGCGACGAGCAACTCGCCGCTGGCGGTGGCCGGAGCGACGGCTGCGGTGTCCTCCACGGGAGACGGCTTCGCCGTCACGGTCATGAGCAAGGACAGCGACGCCGCGAAAGAGATCCTTCGCCGCGCCGAAGCTCTGCGCGTGCAGTAGGCGCGCAGCAAGTCTGGTGGCCGAGGGCGTCGCTCCAGCCTATTGGGGCGACGCCCGACGGCCTCCGACGGCCCCCGCCTTTGGTCGCGGAGCGGGGCGACCGTAACCGTGCCGGGCGCCCGGCGTATTCAGCGTATTCGTGGAGGTCGAGACCCAGGCGCCGCAGGGCGGCCGCCTGGTCTGTTGCTTGCTGGACCCTACTGCTAGTGTTAAGACGGTCTGAGCGAAGAGGAGCGAGGGTGCGAAGCCTGGAGAGCTGGATGAAGGGGAAGGGGCCGCGCAGATCGGCCGTCGCCCTTGGCTACCTTCTCCTCGCGTTCGCCGTCGTGTGCGGCATTGCGCAGTCGGGCACCCGCTACTTCTATTGCGAGGCCCTCGGCCTGATGCACTCCGATCCGTGCGCTCAGTCGGCCCGGGGGGGCGATACGAACATCTGCGGAAATTCCCTGAGCGAGAAGCCCGCGGATTGCTGCGAGGTTGTCACGCTTCCGGCGATGCCGGACGGGGCGCGGGTGGTGAGTCCCAGTGTCTTGCCGGCGGGCCTGGTGGCGATCGTGCCCCGTGGCTGGCTCGCTGATCATCCGGCGACGCCGACTCTCCGAGTGCCCAAGCGCTTCTTCGACCGCTGGCGACCTCCGCCAAGAAGTGCGGGCGAAGTGTGCGCTCAATTAATGGTCTTCCTGACGTGAGCCAATCGGCGAGGCTCGCGCTGAGCCTCGCAGGGCGTCTCGCCTGCCGATGCAGCGCGCTCCGTGCGCGTCGTCGTTGATTGCTCTCGCGTGAGCGTATGTCCGGAGCCCGGGCTCCGACGTGCCGAGGAAGGAAGCCATGGATTTGCGTGCTTGTGGGCGACCAGGCTGGTCGCTGCCCGCAGTGTTTCTGATGGGATGCGCGACCACGGGTCACGCGTCGTACGAGTCGATGCACAGCGATGTGGATCGCGCCGGGACGGTCGATCGCCGGCAAGCGGCCGAGGACGACAGCGCCCTGACGGGCCCGGTCCTCGAACGTGCGGCCTACGTCCGTGCCGTGCTGCACCGCAACCGTTCCGTCGAAGCAGCACGACAGGGGTGGCGAGCTGCGGTCGCGCGGGTGCGGCAATCGGGCGCGCTGGAGGACCCGATGGTCACACTCGAGGTCGCGCCGCTATCCATCGGCTCCTCGACCGCTCGCTTTGGCTACAACGCGATGATCAGCCAGCGCCTGCCGTGGCCAGGGAAGCTGCCGCTCGAAGACGCAGTGGCGAAGGCCGAGGCCGATGCCGACAGGAGCGACTACGAAGCCACGCGCCGGGAGCTCGCGCTCACGGCGTCCCTTCTCTACGACGACTACTTCGTCGCAGCGCGCTCGCTGGAGATCAACGAGCAGCACGTCGCCCTGATGCGTGCGATGCGCGCCGGAGCCATCGCGCAGTTCGAGTCGGGTCGCGCCTCGGCGCAGGATCCGCTGCAAGCCGAATTCGAGCTGACGCATATGGAGCACGACGCGGTGATTCTCGCGTCCAAACGCGACGTCACGGTGGCGCAGATGAACGAGCTGCTTCATCGCGCCCCGGAGCTATCTCTGCCGCCGCCTGCGAAGGACTTGGCGCCACCAGTCGGACCCGATGCAGCCGACACGCAGCGTTTGGAGACCGAAGCGGTCGAGCGCCGCCCCGACATCGCAGCCATGCGGCAGCACGCTCGCGCGGGACAGGCACGCGCCGACCGGGCTTCTCGCGAGTACCTCCCCGACTTCACGGTCTCGACTTCCTACAACTCGATGTGGGACATGCCCGAGCATCGGTGGATGGTGGGCCTCAGCTTCAACCTGCCCGTCCAGACCGGACGTCGCGGCGGTGCGGTCGACGAGGCGAACGCGGCCCGCGCGAAGTTCGAGGCGGATTCGGAGCGCATGGGCGACGCGGCCCGGGCGCAGGTGGTTGTGGCCATGAAGCAACTCGAGGAGTCGACGCACGTTCTGCACATCTACGAAGAGCGCCTGTTGCCCATCGCCAGGGACGAGGTTCAGGCCGCACGCTCGGCGTTCACCGCATCGCAGGCACCCTTTGTCGCGGTCGTCGACGCGGAGAAGAACCTTCGCACCGTCGAGCTCGAGGAACAGGTAGCTCGCGCAGACCATGACCGCCGCCGTGCGGAGCTGGATCGGGCGCTGGGGCGCATTCCGGGCTTGGACGGAAAGGATGCAGGGCAATGACCACGCTTCTAAAGTCCCAGTCCAAGCGCCAACTCGTGACGTCGGTCGCTATCGCCGTCCTGGCCCTGATCGCCTTGGCGGTCTTCCGCAGGCCTCTCGTGGCGTGGTTCACGGGCAAGGAGCTCGGCGGCGCCGAGGGGAGCACTGTAACCGCTCACGCGGGGCCGTTTGAGATCAAGGCCGCTTTGGCCCCCGATCCCCCGCGCCAGAAAGACCAAGGTCTGATGCTGGAGGTGCGCGATACCAGCGGAAAGCCCGTGGACGATGCAAAGGTAGACGTCATCTACGACATGCCTGCCATGGGCGCGATGGCGGAGATGAAGGGTGGCGCGAGGGTCGCGCACAAGGGCGGAGGCAAGTACGAGGCGCGCTTCGATTTGCCCATGGGGGCCACGTGGAGCCTGCGAGCGACGATCGACGCGGCGCAGGGATCGGCATCGCAAGGGTTTTCGATGACCGTCGGAAGCCTGGGGCTTGCTCTCGCCGGCGGCACAGCGGGCGCGCCTGCGTCGCCCACGTCGGGCTCGAGCGCGAAAGCGTTGCCGCCGGCCGAGTACCCTCCGATGGCGTTTGATGCCCTGCGCAGCGGCATGGACGCGTACGACCGGATACGCGCGCGGCTGGCGCGTGACGATGTGCAGGGGGTCGCTGCAGACGCCCGCACGCTGAGCCAGGCGCTCAGGGCCGCGCATGATGCGGTCCCGCAGGCACGTGGGGACCTGATCGACGCGTCGACCGAAGCGCGCGAAAGGGCCGACCGGCTTGCCGTATCCGGCTCGTTGGCCGACGCGCGGAAGGCTTTCGCCCAGGTGAACCAGAGTTGGTTGGCACTTGTGGGGGTGGACCCGCGTCTCACTGCGGGGTGGCACGTGTTCGTGTGCCCGATGTTCGAGGGCCAGCCTCGATGGATGCAGCGACGCGATGGCCCGGAGAACCCGTACATGGGGACCGCGATGCCGACGTGCGGATCCGCGAGCACGTGGCAGCCACCCGTTTCGAGCGGCCCCGCGAGCACTTCATCGCCCGGCGAGATCGATCACTACACGTGCTCGATGCATCCGTCGGTCAAGCAACCGGGACCCGGCACTTGCCCGATCTGCGGCATGAACCTCGAGCCCGTGACGAAGGAGCAGCAGGAGCAGGGGGTCGTGACGATCGACGAGGCGAGGCGGCAGCTCATCGGAGTCCGCACCGAACCGGTCGTGAAGGCGCCGATGCGTGACGCGTTCCGTGCCGTGGGCCACGTCACGTACGACGAGTCAACGCTGGCCGATGTGAACCTCAAGGTTCGAGGGTGGATCACCAAGCTCTACGTCAACGAGACAGGACAACACGTCACGCGCGGCCAGACGCTGTTCACCATGTACAGCCCTGAGCTGTACAACGCCGAGCAGGATTTTCTTCTTGCCACCCAGGGCGGCGCCGCCAGCGCAGCGAGCAACGCCGAGGGTCCGAATCGCGCGGAGCTCTTCGGACGGGCGTCGCGACAGCGACTTCACCTACTGGGGCTGACGGACTCGCAGATCGACACGATCGCGAAGAATGGCAAGCCGTCCGAGGACCTCGCCATCCCGTCGCCCGCCAGCGGCTTCGTCACCGAGAAGAACGTCGTCGAGGGGGCCTCGGTCGATGCGGGGATGCGCCTCTATCGCATCGCGTCGCTGAACAAGGTCTGGGTCGAGGCCGACGTCTACGAGGCCGACCTCGCGCACGTGCGCGTCGGCCAGCAGGCGTCGGTGACGCTCGACTATCTGCCCGGCCGCGCGTACCAGGCCAAGGTCGCCTACGTTTACCCGTACCTCGATCCGACTACGCGCACGGGACGGGTGCGGCTCGAGATCGCGAACAAGGAGCTTGATCTGCGGCCGGGGATGTACGCGAGTGTCGAGCTCTCCTCGGATCTCGGGAGCCGCGTGCAAGTGCCGGCTGCCGCCGTTGTTTACACCGGCCCGCGCCGGCTCGTGTTCGTGGATCTCGGCGGCGGTCGCTTTCGACCGCAGGAAGTTCACCTCGGGATCGAGTCAAACGGGATGTACGAGGTCCTGTCCGGGCTCGTTCCAGGCGACCTCGTTGCCACGAGCGGCGTGTTCTTGATCGCGGCGGAGGCACGGATCACCACCGCTGCGAAGTACTGGGACACCCAAAGCGAGGCAAACGACGCAGGAGCGGCTTCTCCGCCCGAGATGCCGATGCAGAACCCCGGGAGCGCGGCCATGCCGATGCCCGCCCCCAAGGCGCCGCGGACCGGCGCCGCTCGCCCGTCCGCGGCCTCCCCTCCAGCGCCGTCGGTCTCCGGCTCTCCATCGCCGCCCGCCTCCAATTCGCCGCCCCCGGTCGACTACACGTGCCCAATGCATCCCGAGGTGCACAGCGCGACGCCGGGGAAATGCCCCAAGTGCGGTATGGATCTGCAGCCCCGGAGGACGCCGTGAGCACGCCGTCGATCGCGCCGCAGCCGGCGGGCTCTGGTCTGATCGCCCGGCTCATCGCCGCGAGCGCGAATCGCCCCCTTCTCACGATCTTGTTCGTCGCCGCGTTGACCGCCTGGGGATGGGTCTCCCTGCAGCGCGCACCGCTCGATGCGATTCCGGATCTGTCCGATGTGCAGGTCATCGTTTTCACCGAGTGGATGGGCCAGAGCCCGGATCTGGTCGAGGACCAGCTCACGTATCCGATCTCGTCGGCGCTGATCTCCGCGCCGAAGGTCCAGGCGGTGCGCGGGCAGTCGATGTTCGGCATGTCGTTCGTCAACGTCATCTTCGACGATGGCACCGACATCTACTGGGCGCGCAGCCGCGTGCTCGAGTATCTGAGCTCGGTACGCGACAAGCTTCCGAAGGGAGTCAACCCGATCCTCGGGCCCGACGCGACCGGGGTCGGCTGGGTCTTCGAGTACGCGCTCGTCGATACGAGCGGCAAGCACGACCTCGCCGAGCTGCGCTCCATCCAAGACTGGAACCTCCGCTACGCGCTCGGCAGCGTGCCCGGCGTCGCCGAGGTCGCGAGCGTCGGCGGTTTCGTGAAGCAGTACCAGGTGAACGTCGATCCGAACAAGCTCCTGGGTCGCGGCGTCACCATGGACGACGTCGTGCGCGCCGTGCGCGCCGCGAACCAGGAGGTGGGCGGTCGCGTCATCGAGATGGGCGGGCACGAGGAGGTGATCCGCGGGCGGGGATACGTCAAGAAGCCCGACGACATCGGGCTGGCGCCGATCAAGGTGATGCAAGGCACACCAATCCGCGTGAAGGACGTGGCGACGGTCAGCATCGGCCCCGACATTCGGCGGGGTCTCTCCGAGCTTAACGGCGAGGGAGAAGCTCCCGGCGGCATCGTGATCATGCGCTACGGCGAGAACGCGCTGACCGTCATCGACGCCGTGAAGGCGCGGCTCAAGCAGATCGAGACGAGCCTTCCCGAGGGCGTTCGCATCGTGCCGACGTACGATCGTTCGCAACTCATCGAAGAGTCTGTGCATACGCTGAGGCACACGCTCATCGAGGAGATGATCGTCGTGAGCGTGGTCATCTTCCTCTTTCTTCTTCACGTCCGGAGCGCGCTCATACCCATCCTGACGCTACCGATCGGCGTCTTGCTCGCCTTCATTCCCATGGTGGAGCAACACCTCACCGCGAACATTATGTCGCTGGGGGGCATTGCGGTGGCCATCGGCGCGATGGTCGACGCATCGATCATCATCATCGAGAACATCCACAAGAAGCTCGCCGAGCTCGAACACGCGGGCAATAGGCAGGACGAAGCCGGCCCTGCAACACCCTACCGAGGCAAAGCGCGACGGAGCGCCGAAGAACAAAGGGCCCGTACAGCGGCCATCATCCACGCGATGCAGGAGGTCGGACCGTCGATCTTCTTCTCGCTGCTGGTCATCACGGTTTCGTTCTTGCCGGTTTTCACGCTGGAGGCCACCGAGGGGCGTCTGTTCAAGCCGCTCGCCTTCACCAAGACCTACTCGATCGGGTTCGCGGCGATCCTCGCCGTGACGCTCACGCCGGCGCTGGCCGTCTTGCTCATTCGCGGCAAGGTGCACGACGAGGACAAGAACCCTCTCAATCGCTGGCTCACCGCTGCCTACGCGCCGGTCGTGCGCTTCGTGGTCAACCACCGATGGATGGTCCTGCTCTCGGCGGTGGCCATCATGGTTCTGACCGTCCCCGCCGTCTTCCGACTCGGCAACGAGTTCATGCCGCCGCTCAACGAAGGCGTCATCCTCTACATGCCGACGGCACCGCCCGGCATGAGCGAGAACGAGTCCTCCGTCGTCCTTCAGGCGATGGATCGGGAGCTTAAGAAGTTCCCGGAGGTCGTCAGCGTGTTCGGCAAGGAGGGGCGGGCGGAAACGCCCACCGATCCGGCGCCGCTCGGCATGGCGGAGGTCACCGTCGTGCTCAAGCCACGCGACCAGTGGCGGGCGGGGCTCACTTGGGACGCGCTCCTCAAGGAGATGGACGAGAAGCTGCGCTTTCCCGGCATGACCAACGTCTGGTGGATGCCCATTCAGACGCGCACGGAAATGCTGGCCACTGGAGTCCGTAGTCCCCTGGGAATCGAAGTCTTCGGCGACGACCTCGACGCGATCGAGCAAACGGCGATCTCCGTCGAGCACTCCGTCGCGAAGGTGCCCGGCACGCGAAGCGCATTCGCCGAGCGCTCGACGGGCGGCTTCTACATCGACTTCGACGTCGACCGGGAAGAGGCCGCCCGTCAGGGGCTCAGCGTCGAGGACATCAACATGGTCGTCGCCCAGGCGATCGGCGGGGACAACGTCTCGGAGGCCGTCGAAGGGCGTGCGCGATACCCCATCAACGTCCGCTATGCGCGTGAGTTTCGGGACGATCCCGAGCTCCTCGGCCGCACCCTCATCGGCACGCCGGCAGGCACGCAGATCCCGTTGTCGCAGGTGGTGAAGATCAAGAGCGTCCTCGGGCCACCGATGATCCGCAGCGAGGGCGGCAAGCTGGTCGGCTTCGTCTTCGTCGATACCGATCGCCCCATCGCGGACTACGTTGCCGATGCGCGCGCGGTCGTCACGCACGACGTGAAGCTCGCTCCGGGCACGCGCCTCGAGTGGGTGGGCCAGTTTAAGTACTTCGAACGGGCAAAAGAGCGGCTCAAATGGGTCATCCCGCTGACGCTCGGGATCGTCTTCGTGCTGCTCTATTTCAACACGAAGTCGATCGCCGAAACGGTGATCGTCATGCTGGCGGTCCCGTTCTCGCTCGTCGGCGCGTTCTGGCTTCTGTACCTCCTGCACTACAACATGAGCGTCGCCGTATGGGTCGGCATCATCGCCCTGGCGGGGCTCGACGCGGAGACGGGCGTCGTGATGCTCCTCTACCTGACGCTCGCGTACGACCGGCGGACACGCGAGGGGCGCCTTGGCACGTTCGGCGACCTTCGCGAGACTATCGTCGAGGGCGCTGCCAAGCGCCTGAGGCCCAAGCTGATGACCGTGGCGACGATGATCATCGGACTGGTCCCGGTGCTCTGGAGCTCGGGCACCGGCGCAGATGTCATGAAGCGGATCGCTGCACCGATGGTCGGCGGGCTCGTGACGTCCTTCCTGCTCGAACTGACCGTGTATCCGGCCATCTTTGCCCTCTGGCGCGGGCGCGCGTTGCGCGGCGACGAGCTGCAGGCGTAGCCGATGAAGCTCGCCCGGGGGAGGAGACCCGAGTACGAATATTCTGCATCCTCCGGCGATGACTCACGGCGATGGGCATCACTGCGGCTCCTGGCTCTCGGGCCTGCGCATTCAGAGCACCGTTAGCGCCGATCGCCTCTTCACCACAGCTCCTCATGGCTGGCCGCCTGAGCCAGTGATATCGACGGGGCGATGCTCCCGCGCGTTCTCGTTGCCAGCGCTCTCTTCTTGATCGGAGTGTGCGCGTCCGAGGTCGCCTTCGGCGAGGAGTCCGAGCGCCGCCCGGCAATCCCGGAACAGATCCTCACAGAGAGCGTCACGGACATCGACGCGAACGAGGCCGGAGAGACCGAGGTCGTGCTCAACGCACAAGCGCTCCGCGCTCGCAGCGGAGGAGCCCGCGTGTACACCTCCGTGCTCGAGATCGAGTGGCGCGTGCTGCGTAGTGTCGGCCTACGTCTCGAGCCGTCGTACGCTGCGACCCAGGACGAGGCGCTCGCGCGCGACCACGAGTTCGGCTGCAACGCTGCCGTTTCCTACGCGCTCTTTCACGACTTCGCGCGCGACATCCATCTGCAGGCCGAAGCCGGGGTGCGGATCTTTGGCTCCGAGCCGGTGAACATCTCGGTGCCGGGTGACCTATCGCTGCCGTTCACGCTGGGAATTCGGACAGCGTTCCGCCGAGGTTCATGGTCGCTACGACCCGCCGTGGGGATCGAGGCGGGCCGTTCCCCCGCGCACGCGCCGGTATGGACTGGCGCCGGACTGCTCTACGGACTGGGCGAGGGCGGCCGTTACGGCTTCGCCGGCGTCGAGGTCGACGTCGATGTGGCTCGTCGAGCGCCGGTCATCGTCGCACCGAACTTCATGGCGGACACAATCGCTTCGCACCTGCCATTTCGTGTCGGAGTCGCCTTGCCGTGGGTCATCAGCGCACCGGACACGCAGCCGTCGATCGGTGTCTACCTGCGCGTGATAATGCGCACCGAGCTCGATTGACGCAAGTCCTTAGCATTCGGCACCGCATCGACCGGGGCATAGGATGCGGAGGCGAAGGTTATCCGCGAGGTCAGCGACGGCCGAGAATGGCGTCGACGGCGGGCCCGAGCCACTTGGCCACCTCTTCGGGTGTGGCGGACGCGAGCGGTTCGACGCGAACAAGGTGGCGAACCACAAAGAGGCCGACCATCGTGGCACCGAGGAGTTCGGCCCGGAGGCGAGCGTGCGAGCCGCGGATGGCCGACGCCGCGCCCGTCACGACGGTCTTCTCGATCAGTGACCGTAGTGCAGGAACGCACCCGGGGTCGGCAACGGCGGCGCGAATGAGGGCAGCGACGGCGTGGCTCCTGGACGTGAAGACGTTCTCCAGCATAAAGCGCACCAGCCGCTCCCCCGTGCCCTTCCCTCCGCCCTCAAGGACGGTCTCCTCGAGCATGGCCTTGAGCTGCTCCGGCGCGATCGGCAGCTCCACGGCCGCGGCGAAGAGCTTCTCCTTCGTCTTGAAGAAGTAGTGGACTAGGGCCGCATCGACGCCGGCCTTCGAGGCGATGGCGCGGGTGGTGGTGCGGAGAAACCCCTGCTTCCCGAACAGCTCTCGCGCAGCGGCGAGGATCTGAGCTTGCGACTGACCGGGTACGGCGCCCGACGGGCGACCCGGGCCCTTCGGTGTCGCTCGACGCGCGGGGCTCATCGTCGCCATCTTGCCGCCAGCAGCGCCCGGACGCCAGACCCGGTTGCGTTGACGTCACGCGAGAAGCCGGTCATATTCAGCGTGTGATGAATTAACGACCGACGTGAGGCTGACGATGAAGAAGAGCTTCGTCGCATTGCTGGGCGTAACCGCAGGCGTGAACCTCGCTTGGGCGGGCGCCGTCACGTTCCGGGTCCTGATCGACCTACCCGCTCGCCACCGCATCGGACCCGTAGCCTTTGCCGAGCTCTCCCGCGCGACGGATCTTTCGCGCGGTCTCGTCTTCTACCCCGCGCTTGCCGTTGGGAGCGCGTTCTTGTCGTGCGCGGTCTGGCTCGCCGCCGTGAGGACGAAGGCGCGTCCCTCCATTCGGTGGCAAGCCGCAGCGGCCGCCGTATCGGCGCTGCTGGTCCTCGTCGTCACGACGCAAGCGGCACCCATCATGTTTCGGATCGGAGCCTCGCCCAACGACCCGGCCACGATCCAACCGCTCGCGGACCGCTTCACCGCGCTCACGAACATTCGGGCGTTGCTCGCGGATACAGGGGCGGTCGCGCTGCTTTGGGCGTTGACCACGTGCGCCTTGCGCGCCGGTAGGGACCCATGACCACCGACGGACTGCCGACGGGCGCGCGCGGCGAGTGTCACCACTGCGGGGCCGAGTACGGCGCTTGGTCCTGCCTTGAGCTTCTCGAGTTCGTCGGCGCTGAGCGACTCCGTTTGCTCGTGACTTCGTGGGACGGGAGGCGCGTCGAGGTGCGTCGTTGCCCGAGATGCGGCGCAGCGCTCGCAAGGCTCGCCGATGTCGCGGAACGGCGGCACGCGTGACTCCCACCCTCAACGTCCTGGGTCTGGAGATCCCCCGAGCGGGGCTGGTGTTCTACGTCACTCTCGCCGTTCATGTGCCAGCCGGACTCGCCGCTGTGACGACCGGGGCGGCGGCCGCGCTGTTCCGGAAAGGTAGCCGTCGGCATGTGCGCTTCGGTCGCTTGTATTTCTGGGCGATCTGTCTCGTGTTCACGACCGCGGCGATCCTCGCCGCCATGCGCTGGCAGGAGGACTACCACCTGTTTCTCATTGGCGCTGCGGCCTTCGTGGCGGCGTGCGTCGGCCACCTGTCTCGCGATCGCCATAGACCCGGTCACGCTCCGCACATTCTCGGCATGAGCGTCTCCTACATCTCGATGCTCGCAGCCTTCTACATCGACAACGGGCCCCAGCTTCCCATTTGGGACCTGCTTCCGCACGTTGCTTACTGGCTCTTGCCGGCCGTCATCGGCGCACCGCTCACCTGGAACGCGTGGCGTCGCGCTCGCGCTCTTCAGCCAGGAAGCTGTCGATGAGCCGCAGGCCGCGCGTGCTCCCTCGTCGTTTCATCGAGCCGCGGCTTCAGGAAGCCGATCGCTGAGTCGTTAGCCCGCCCGGTATCGCGGTGAGAGGGTGTGCGCTGTCGAATCCCATGCAGGCGCGCAAGGCGTTGGTTGCGCGAGGGGTCGGGCACCGAACCTTCGCGGCGGCCACCGTTGACGAACCGAACGCCGAGGGATATTCAAGTATATGGTTGAGTACTTGAGGATGCCCACAGACGCCAACCACCGCAGGTTCAAGGACGCCCTTTACGAGCAATTCGCGCGGGTCGGAAAGGCGGTCTCCGCCCCGAAGCGACTCGAGCTGCTCGACCTACTTTGCCAAGGGCCCCGAACCGTCGAGGCGTTGGCCGAAGAGGCCGCCCTGAGCGTCGCGAACGCCTCCCAGCACCTCCAGGTCCTGCGCGCTGCGCGGCTCGTCGAGGCGGAGAAGAAGGGCCTTTACGTCGAGTACCGCATCGGCGACGAGCGGGTCTGCCGCTTCTTCCATACGCTTCGCGGCCTGGCCGAGGGGCGTATCGCCGAGGTCGAACAGGTGACCCGCGCGTACATGACCGAGCGGGGAGCGATGGAGCCAGTGGGTGGCGGCGAGCTGCTGCGCCGGGTTCGCGACGGGGAGGTCACTGTGCTCGACGTTCGACCGGCGGAGGAGTACCGCGCTGGTCACATCCCCGGTGCGCTCTCTGTGCCGGTGACGGAGCTGAAGAAGCGCGTCGCCGAGCTGCCCAAGAACCGCGAGATCGTCGCGTACTGCCGGGGGCCCTACTGCGTGATGGCGATCGAGGCCGTCAAAGTGCTCCGCAAGAGAGGGTTCCGCGCCCATCGAATGGAGGAAGGCGTCGTCGATTGGCGCGCGCGCGGGTGGCGCGTCGCGCAAGGCGAGGAGGCGGCATCGTGATCTTCAGACCGTACTACTATTTCGAGACGGGCTGCTCGGCGTACCTCTTTGGGTGCGGGAGCGTCGGCAAGTGCGCGGTCGTCGACGCGCATGAGCGTGACATCGACGACTACATGGCGTTCGCCGCGGCGAAGGGCATGCGCATCACGCACGTCATCGACACGCACGTGCACGCCGATCACCGATCGGGAGGTCCTGCGCTCGCCAAGAAGGCCGGCGCGGCCTACTGCCTGCACGAGAGCGCGAACGTGAACCTAGCCTTCGAGCCGCTGCGCGACGGGCAAGAAGTGGAGCTCGGCAACACGCGCATCGAAGTGCGACACACGCCGGGCCACACACCTGAGAGCATCTGCCTCGTCGTAAAGGATCTGCGGCGCGGACCAGAGCCATGGTTCGTGCTGACCGGCGATACGCTCTTCGTCGGTGCCGTCGGCCGGCCCGACCTGCCGGGGCGGGCGCGCGAGAACGCAGGCGCGCTCTACGACAGCATCCACGCGAAGCTCCTCACGCTTCCGGACGAGCTCGAGCTCTATCCGGGGCACTTCGCGGGGTCCGCCTGCGGCGCGGGGATGAGCGGCAAGCCGGCGAGCTCCATCGGCTTCGAGAAGCGATGGAACCCGATGCTGAAGCTCTCTCGCGACGCGTTCGTCGACACGCTCGTGGACGTGCCGTCGAAGCCGGCCGAGATGGAGCGCATCTTGCGCTTCAATGAGGGCCGAGCCGAGCACTGAGGGAAGCGTGATGTCGGACCACGAGATCCGCCTCGGACTACGCGCGAACCTCGCGCAGTTTTCGCTGCTCGTCGTAGTCAACGCGTTTGTCGGCGCGATGGTTGGCATGGAACGGAGCATCCTGCCGGCCATTGCCGAGCACGACTTCCACCTCGCGGCGCGCGCCGCGGTCCTCTCGTTCATCGTCGTCTTTGGTGTCACCAAGGCGTTCACCAATTATCTCGCTGGTCGCCTCTCCGATCGGTTCGGGCGCAAGCACGTGCTCGTCGGCGGCTGGCTAGTGGCGGCACCGGTGCCGTTTCTCTTGATGTGGGCGCCGAGCTGGCCATGGGTTCTCTTCGCGAACGTCCTGCTCGGCGTCAGCCAGGGGCTCACGTGGTCGACGACCGTGATCATGAAGATCGACCTCGCCGGCGCGAAGAACCGCGGGCTGGCCATGGGGCTCAACGAATTCGCCGGCTACTTCGCCGTGGCGGGATCCGCGCTGGCGACCGGTTGGATCGCGGCGCACTACGGTTTGCGCCCCCAGCCGTTCTACCCCGGCGTCGCCTTCGTGGCGTTCGGGTTGGGGCTCTCCGCGATCGTCGTCCGCGAGACGAAGCACCACGTCGCGCACGAGTCCAAGCTCCAGGGAGACCTTCCGCCGGACCTCATGCCGACGCAGCGCGAGGTCTTCTGGAGAACGACTCTCCTCGATAACAACCTCTCGAGCATCAGCCAGGCTGGTCTCGTCAACAACCTCAACGACGGTATGGCGTGGGGGCTCTTTCCGCTCTTCTTCGCGGCTGCACGGATGGGGCTCGCGCAGATCGGCGTGCTCGCCGCGATCTACCCGGCGACATGGGGGATGGGACAGCTCTTCACCGGTGGGCTCTCCGATCGCCTCGGCCGCAAGTGGCTGATCGCCGGGGGGATGCTCGTTCAGGCGGTGGGCATCGCGTTCGTGATCCTCGCGGGCGGGTTCGTTGGCTTCGCGACGGGAGGCGCGCTGCTCGGGGTCGGCACCGCGATGGTCTACCCGACGCTGCTCGCGGCTATCGGCGACGTGGCCCACCCGTCGTGGCGCGCCTCGTCCGTGGGCGTCTACCGGCTGTGGCGCGATCTCGGTTACGCGATCGGCGCGCTCGTCGCCGGCGTGACCGCCGACGTCCTGGGGCTGTCGCCAGCGATGTGGTTGGTCGCGGCGATGACGTTCAGCTCGGGGCTTGTTGTCGCCGTTCGTATGAAAGAGACACTCAATCCCAGCGCGTCAGCCCACCCGTCGCGACTCGAACAGGTGCGAGAGGGAGCATGACCATGGGGAAGACGCTCTTCGTCCTGAATGACGCGCCGTATGGCACAGAGCGAAGCTACAACGCGCTCCGCCTCGCTGGACAGCGACGAGGCTCTGAATCGTCAGCGCGGTCGCTGCGCCGAGAAGCACCGGCAACGGGCGGTGTCGCGTCGCGAGCACCAGCGCCGCGAGTGCCGTCTTGTCCGGCAGCTCGGCGACGAAGATCACCCCGAAGACCCAGAAGAAGAGCGCCTGACCGTGCATCGACATCTCCCTGAAGTGGGCCGAGATGTCGACGGGCGAGACCTCGGCCAGACGTGCGTCTGGATCCGAAGGTCTCGTTCCCCTCGGGAGGCCGAGGTGGGGGACCGGGCCATGTGGCCAGCGTGTCGATCGCCCCGTACGGCTCGCGCGGTGTGAACTACTCCCCTTGCGTGGTTTTCTACCTAAACCGTCCGGCTCGGCGGCGCAAGCGCGGTACGGGGCTGCGCCTTGTCATACGATTCCAGAACGTGTCTACGCGAGTCGGCCATGGCGGCCAGCGCGCGAAGAAGGCACAGGTCCGGGCTACATAGCGGTTAGCGCAACGATTCCTATCTCTCAGTTCCAGCGTGGAGGAGGAGCGACCGGAGGCTCCGGGCCGCGGTCGAACGAATAGATGACGCCGAGGCCGGCGCGCCAGTGGTCGACCTGGTAGTCGGCCTTGTAGTCCTGCGCGACGGGCAGCGAGACGTACAGGAAGAAGCGCGTCCGAGCGGCGGGCATCCAAACGACCGTCGGGCTGGCGAAGACCTCCCAGCCGCCGCTCACGAGGTTGGCGCCGTTGATCACGTCGGGGTCGTGGACCTCGGCGTCGAGGCCCATCTGGACGCTGAGCATTCGCGTCTCTCATCCACGCGGGTGTAGGCGAAGCCCAAGCCTGCGAGCCAGTTGTTCCCCTTCTTGGACCCCGACCCGTCGGCGGCATTCAGGCGGTAGTACCCGAGACCCACCGTAGAGAAGTGACTCCATTCGACACCGGCCATTGCCGCGAGGATGTAGTTCACCGGCCCGTGAAACGGCGCGTAGTCCTTCTCGCCGGTCGGCGGCTCGATCGCCGCGCTCAGGAGGGCAAAGTTTCCATCCTTGCCGGTCGCTCGTTTCAGGCCGGTGAAATCGAACCGATAGGACGTGCTGACGAGCACGTTCTCGCGCGCGACGCATCCGCCGCACGAGCTCTCCGGTCCAGCCTGATTGCCCTGCGGGGTGCGGGCGTTCTCGTACGTGTACGTCTGGACGAGCGTGAACGACCACGGGAGGTGTCGGAACGGACTCACTCCGGCGCTCACGATGTACGCAGTCTCCTGGTCGTACGTACTGCCCACGCCGAAGACGTGCTCGTGCGCCTGCAAGCTTACGAATCCCTCGGACTCCACCGCCAGGGAGGACTGGGGACCGAACAATGCCTCGTGATGCGCCTCAGCCAACGCGGGAGAAAAAATACGTAACACGGTCGCGGCCGCAGCGACCGCGCCCTTCTTTACTTTGATCATGACGCCACTCCGCGAACGCGGCCGGCCCTCGCTCTCGAGGCCCGTACGCAAGACGAATCCTAGGGAGCTCGCAACCTCGCTCCCGAGTCGGGAAACCGAGGCGGCACGCGTCCCGCCCTTGAGGAAGGCGATCAGACTCGCGGTGGGCGATAAATCGACGGGAGCTGGGGTCCTGGAGGAACGTCGTCGTCCGCGAGCCAGCGCTCCGGCGAGCGGCGAGGAATAGGCGCCACCGAAGGAGTCGACTCCGCGTACTGCGGAAGCGAGGCGCCGCCGGGGTGTACGTGATGGCAGTTGGGGCACCCGGGCGGGCATTCGTGACCAGGGTCGTCTTCGTCGTCGTCGGGCACGTCGTGGTGGTGACCGACGGTGAGCACTTGCACGACGTCGCTCGCGAAGTGGCCCACGTTCGAGAGCTGGAACGATGCGACGAGCGCGAAGAGCTGAAACAGGCAGACCAGCCAGCACAGGGCACGTCGACGACGGCTCATGACAACGACTGCAGGGAAGAAGGGCGGTCTCTGCACGAGGCTAACGTCCTCGGCCGGGGAGCAGGCGCGTCGAGTTCAGGATGAACAGCAGCTCGGAAGAGACGTGAATGAACGCGGCGAGCAGCGGGTTCAGGAAGCTCAGCGCCGCGAGCAAGATCCCGAGCCCGTCGACGAGAAGCGTGCCCGCGAAGTTCTGCCAGATGATGCGGCGACACCTGCGGGCGATCCGTAGCGCCTCGACGAGTTTGAGCAGATCGTCTCCGAGAAGGACTACGTCCGCCGACTCCCGTGCCACGTCCGTCCCTGAGCCCATCGCGATCCCCACGTCGGCCTGGGCCAGCGCCGGAGCGTCGTTGATGCCGTCGCCGACCATGGCGACCTGCTTGCCGGCAGCCTGCAGCTCGCGAACCTTGACGAGCTTCTGCTCGGGCAGGAGCTCGGCGAGCACCTCGTCGACGCCCAGGCGCGAGCCGACTTCTTGGGCGATCGACGTGGCGTCGCCGGTGAGCAAGACGGTCCGCATCCCCATGCGCCGGATCTCTGCGATGGCGGCTGCCGCCTCCGGTCGCACGACGTCCGCCACCTCGAGAGCACCCAGGAAGCGCCCCGCGCGTGCGACGAGCACCGTCGACGCCGCGTCCACATCCGGCAGCGGGATGCCCTCCGCCTCGAAGAGGGCGCGATTGCCGACCACGATCGCCTCGCCGGAGACGGCGCACACGATGCCCTTTCCGGGCGTATACGAGAACCGATCGGGATCGAGCGGCGTGATGCCTTCCGCCTTGGCCCTGGTGAGCACGGCCCGGCCGAGGGGATGCTCGGAGGGCAGCTCGGCGATCGCGGCCGCCTCCAAGAGCTGGGCCGGGGTGACGCCGCCGGCGGGATGCAGCGCGACGATCTGCGGGTCGCCGAGCGTGAGCGTGCCGGTCTTGTCCAGGACGATCGTATCCACGCGCCCGAGCACCTCGACGTAGATACCCCCCTTTACGATCGCGCCATGCCGAGCCGCGCGCCCGACCGCACCCAGGATCGCAAGAGGTGTCCCGGCGGCGATTCCGCAGGCGCCTGCCACGATGATGACCGAGATTGTCGAGCGCGCGTCGCGCGTGAGGAGGAACGTTAGAGCGGCGGCGCCCAGTGCAAAATAGACGAGATAGCCGGAAAGGCGGTCCGCCGTCTTCTGGATCGGCGCGCGGGACTCCTGCGCGTGCTCGACGGCCTGGACGATCTTGGCGAACGTCGTGTCGCGACCGATCCCCGTCGTGCGCACTTCGAGCGCCCCCGACTGGTTGATGGTTCCAGCGAACACGCGTGCTCCGGGCACCTTCTCGACGGGGAGGGACTCCCCCGTGATCGCCGCCTGATCCACGAACGAGTGTCCGCTCTCGACGACGCCATCCACCGGCACGCGCGCCCCGGGCCGGATGACCACGATATCCCCGAGCCCGAGGGTCTCGGCCGAGACACTCGTTATCCCCCCCGTGCGCCGAACGTTCACGTCCCGAGGCAGAAGGTCTAGGAGATCCTTGATCGCGCGTCGCCCGCGGCCCACCGTCAAGTGCTCGAGCACCTCGGCGATGAGCACGAAGAGGACGATGACGAGGGCCGTGAATGCTTCACCGATGGTGAGCGCCGCGACGAGCGCAATCGTCATCGAGAGTTCCATCGTCATGCGCCGTTCGCGGAGCGCCCCGATGGCCTCCTTGAAGATCGGGTAGCCGCCCACCAACGTCGCCACGAAGGCCAGCGCATCAATCCTCAGGAACGGCCGCCACGGCGCGAACCACGAGACCGCGACGGCGACGGCCACGAGCCCGATGCGAACGAGATCGCCTCTGTCGACGTGCTTCTCGTTGTCCTCGGGCCCGCGTGCGCCGTGCAGCGGAGCAACCTCCCGGCTGGGCGCATCGGCGGCGTCGGAGAAGGGGCGTAAGGGCTGGATCGTCGGTTCCACGATGCCTCTTACTTCACGTACGCGCGCACGATGTCGATCAGTTCGTCCGCGGCGCGGGCGCGCTTGGGCGACACCTTCTCGTCGGGATCGAGGACGTGGTAGCGCACGTGATCCTCGATCATCTCGGCGACGAGGCTATTCAGTGCTCCGCGCGCGGCAGTGACCGTGTGGAGCACGTCGTAGCAGCCCTTCTCCTCGGTGATGGCCCTCTCCACCGCCTCGATCTGCCCCCGAATCCGGCGAACCCGTGCAATGAGCTTCTCCCTCTCTCGGACAGTGTGCATGAGGCGGGGTGGCCTCCTTCCACGATGCTAATATACCCCCCTTCGGTATATGTCCAGGGCCCGCGCGTCGCCGTCGCCGCGGACGGGTGGGCGCCACCTCGACGGCCACGACCGTGCGTTGCGCCATGGGCAACGCGTCCGTCGCGGGTGCAATGGCGGGCGCCGGGTGAACGGGGAGGGTATCGCTCGAGCGCTCCGGTGGCTCCTCAGGCGGAGTGGTGACGGTCACTACCCCTCAATCGATGTCGGAGGCATTCGCGTGCCCCCCTCTTTCCGTGGTCGGGGCGTTCCACTACCAAGGTCCCGCGGTCCCCCATCGGGGCGAGATCGAGCGAGGTGTCCGCGGCTACGCCGAGCGCGTCATCACCGACGACCGTCATGTCGGGCTCGCGCCCCGGCTCGGTCCGATCGGTGGTTCGCAACCGACCCGCGGGGGATTCGAGCTTGCGGAGTAGACAGTTGGACAATGTCGGGTTGCGTCGAGCCTGCGAACTCGTTGGCGCGCCCTTGTGACGAGCACCATGCATTCTCGTTCGGCTGAAGACCTGAAAGGAGCTCGATCTGCAGCCTCCGATCAGTTCCTACTCGGTTTCAACGATGCGGACGAACGGCACAAGTTTGGCCATTGCTGCGTCGAGGCGGATCGATGCGGACCTACGTTGGTCCCGCTGCTCCTTTGACGTGCAAGCTCGCACCCTGCCAGCGTCGGCTCCTACTCTGCTCGCGTTGTTACCGAGGTCATCGTTACTGCGAAAAGGGACGACGACGGCATCGCGAACGCGCACGTCCCTACTACGTCCGTCGCGCGCGCACGAAACTCTGACGGATCAATCTTCAACGGTGGTCGCAGGTCCTTGCAAGCTGCCGCGCCGCACCGCTCCGCGCCGACGGGGCACAACCGCGAGGCCTACGCATCTCTTCGCGTGCTGCCGGTTCGAATCCAAACCGCGGGAAGAAGGCCTCCGCAGTTGTGGTCAGCAGGTACACTGCGCCGACGCCGCGCGTGGTTGCCTCGTCGAGGGCGCCGCGTGTGAGCGTGGACCCAAGGCCGGTCCCTCTCGCGCCGCCGGCGACGACGACGAGGGACCGCAAAAAGCGCGTGATCATTGTACGGCTGCACACCGTCGGTCGGGAGACCGGCGCCGATCAGGGGCGCCTCGACGCTCGCGCGATCGTGCGGCTATGCGCCGCGGATCACGCGCGGCCCCATCCCTCTCGACGCAGCAGAGACTCGACGCGCGTCCGGACCTCTTCGCGGATCTCGCGAACGCGCTCGAGCGGCTTTCCTTTCGGGTCCTCGAGCGGCCAGTCGTCGCGCTTGAGGCCTGGAACGACGGGGCACTGCTCGCCGCACCCCATCGTGATGAGCATCTGCGCTTCCTGCGCCAGCTCGTCGGTGAGCTTCTGCGGTTTCCTGTCTGCGAGGTCGATCCCGACCTCACGCATCGCCTCGAGCACCTCGGGATGCACGCGGACCCCTGGCTCCGTCCCTGCGGAGATCGCGCGCGCCTTTGTCGAGTCGGCGAGCGCATTGAACCAGGCGGCCGCCATCTGCGAACGGCCCGCGTTGTGGATGCATGCAAAGATCACCGTTGCCATGGGAGTTCCTCGTTCAGTTCGGGACGATCGACCACGCGCTCTGCGACCGCGGGTAACGCCGGCACGAGCCAGCGAAAGAGAGCCGTGGACGCCGCAGCCCCCAGGAGCTGCGCGATGATGAAGTTCGGCGCGTCGACCGGCCGAATGCCGGCGAACGTGTCACTCGCCGCTCGAGCCAGCGTGACTGCCGGGTTGGCGAACGACGTCGACGACGTAAACCAGTAGGCGGCCGTGATGTACGCGCCGACGGCGAAGGGGACGAAAGCTGGCCGGCGGCGAGCGCACCCCCAGATGACGGCAAGAAGGCCGAAGGTCGCTACGAACTCGCTCACCATCTGCGCGAGCCCCGAGCGCTCGTGGCGCGACGCAAAGAACAGCGCGGGCTCGCTGAACATCACGTGCGCAACTGCGACGCCCACGAAGGCGCCGGCGATCTGCGCGCCGATGTAGCCGGGCACCTCGCGCCACGGAAGGCCGCCCTGGCTCGCGTCGGCCAGCGTCACTGCAGGGTTGAAGTGGGCCCCGGAGATGGGACCGAAGGTGAGGATGAGCGCGACGAGACCAGCGCCCGTCGCGATGGTGTTGGCGAGGAGGGCGATCGCGACGTTTCCGCCGGCGAGCTGCTCGCCCATGATCCCGGAGCCGACTACGGTCGCGAGCAACAGCGCCGTTCCCAGCGCTTCGGCGACGAGCTTCTTCAGCAGCATCCGCTCTTCTTGCCGAGCTGCACGGGCTTGTCTTGCGCGGGCAAACTGCTCGGGGCGCAGCACGCCGCGGCGGTCTTCGCGGGATCGTCATGCATCGTCGCGGCCTCGCCCTTCACTACGAAGACCTCCCACATGTTCCCATCGGGATCCTCGACCCACACCTTGTCCTGCATCGCATAGCAGCAGGTCGTGTTCTCTTCTGTGAACGTTTTGAGACCAGCGTCTTTGAACCGTGTCCACGCGGTCGCGACGTCCTCGGTGCTGGCGACCTGCACGCCAAAGTGGCTCGCGTTCACGCCCGAGCGGGGCGCTTCCTGCATCGTCAGGTTGAGCGAGGGGCTCTGCAGGTCGAACTTCGCGTAGCCGGGGCGGCGCTTTGTCGCGGTGACGCCGAAGACCTTCTCATAGAACGCGACGGACGCGTCGATGTTGGAGATGTTGAGCGAGACGTGCGGCTTGAGAGCGTTCATGGTTTCAGTCCCTTTCTTCCAAAAGAATCGAACAACTTGGCCTAAAAAAAGGCTCAGCAGCAGCCGGCCTTGCCACCTTTCTTGCAGCAGTCCTCCCAAACGTACGCGGTGAGCTTGCGAAGCGCGTCGTAGTCGGCCGAGTAGTAGTGGAAGGTACCCTCGCCGCGGGTCTGCATGACGCCGGCGTCGACCAGGCGTTTCAGATGATGGCTGAGGGTCGATGCGGGCAGGTCGACGTGTGCCTGAATCGCTCCCGCCGGCGCCCCCTTGGGGCCCGCCTGCACGACGAAGCGCAGGATCGCCAGGCGCACGGGATGCCCGAGCGCACCGAGTTGCTCCGCGTGGTGCTCCAGCTTCGAGGTCACGCGGTTACTTCTAATTCGTTCGAAGTAATCGTGCAAGCCCCCGTCGCTGTCTTCGTCAACCGCGCGCGCCAACCCCCGGGAGATCCGCGGGATTGGGAGCGCAAGGATGGCATCTGTCATCGCCGATAGACGAACGGATCGGAAAGCTGATAGCGGGCTAGGTAACAGGATGTACGGACGTTGCGGGGGCTTGCATTATCGTAAAAGTACGATAGAAGGCGGCTCATGCGCGGAGCGGCTCGCGAGATCGGCACCCGGGAGGTGGACGCCGGAGGCGAGCTGAAGACGAGCAAAGGAGGCGCCACGCGAGTGCGCGCTGGAAGCAAAAGGCAGCTTCATCGGCGGCTGGTTCTTCGACGATCCGAGCATCTGCGACGGCGTGCTCGAGCTTTACGAGACCTGCGACGTCTTCGAGCGCGCGCCCGGCCTGGTCGGATCCTCGAATGGGCCGATGCTCAACAAGAAGTCGAAGGACTCCGTCGATCTCGCGGTGCACGTCAAGATGAAGGACGCGAGGCTTCAGCGATACATCGACGGCCTGCTCGGCGTCATCGAGATGTACAAGCGCAAGTACACGTACGCCTTCACGTCGGCGCCGTGGACGGTCGAGGAAATGCTCTCCATCCAGCGATATCCGCCCGGCGGCGGCTTCGTGATCTGGCACACCGAGCGGACGGGCGGCGGCCAGCAGTGCGTCTATCGGCACCTCGCGTTCATGACGTATCTGAACGATGTCGCAGAGGGCGGCGAGACGGAGTTCTTCTACCAGCAGCTCAAGGTCAAGCCGAGGAAGGGGCTGTCGATGATCTGGCCGTCGGATTGGACGCATCGGGGCGGGCCGGCTCCGAAAGAACAGAAGACCATCGTGACCGGCTGGATCAAGTTCGTGTAGCGCGCGCGACCGTCCGGCACGCAAAGGACGCTCGACTCATGATCGCTCCCTACGCCCGCTTCCTCATCGACTTCGACCGGCAGCACGGTCCGTTGAAGCACCTCAATTCGCCTTCAAACACGAGGGCGGCGGTCATCATCGAGAACAGGGCGCTCTACTTTCTGCCGATGGTGATCCGGAACGTCATGTTCTTCCTTGGCTCGAAGTGGAACCTGTACAGCCTCTCCGGCGAGCACTCGGACAAGTACGTCGACGGCATTGCCTCGGAGTCGGACATCCATGTCATGAAGCTGGAGGGGCTCGCCACCTCTCTCGCGCCCAGCGGAGTGAGCTGATGAAGTCCTCCGAGCTGTGGAAGCAGTTTCCGGAGGAGAAGCTCCTGGTCTTCGAGAGCAACAGCATCATGTGCGGCTCGAACATCGGCGAGTTCGATGAGCACGACTTCATCGGCGCGCCGATGGGCACCCCGGACGGCTTCTTCCTCCACGGCGGGTTCTCGCTGCGCTCGAGGCGGAAGGTCATCGAATGCATCGTGAAAGGCAAGAGTCCGAGCGAAGAGCCGGAGGACGTCTTCTTCACGCGGATGATGCGGCAGATCGGTGCCGCGACCCCAGACTTTGAGACAGCCTCGCGGTTCGCGGTGTCGTCCGTCTTCGAGGCGCATCCGGTCGGCGTCCCGGCCGCCGACGACTGCCTTCATTCGATCGAAGTAGCCGAACGGATCGTTGGCCAGATTGCGCATTGAGGGACTAAATGACCGATCGTGATCCTCGTCCATCAAGCTGCGCGGGTGAGCAGAGCGCGAGCGCCGGTCGCTCGGTGCCGGCGATAGGCCTCGAGGTAGTCGC
>Ga0102924_1001108_pt1 | contig 31765 bp, 27 predicted proteins | sample PaiPotPPM11metaG_FD_80116 | JGI IMG/M metagenome (GOLD analysis project Ga0102924, IMG submission 80116) | Iron sulfur acid spring bacterial and archeal communities from Banff, Canada, to study Microbial Dark Matter (Phase II) - Paint Pots PPM... ... | reverse complement strand
CGGTCGAGATCCGCGCGCCTCGACCGGCACCAGCTGGTCGACGGCGGCCACGGTCAAGGCCCGCGCGCCGACCGGCACCAGCTGGTCGACGGCGACCACGATCGAGATCCGCCCTCGACCGGCACCAGCTGGTCGACGGCGGCCGCGGTCAAGGCCCGCGCCTCGACCGGCACCAGGGCGTCGGGGCGAGATCCGCGCGCCGACCGGCACCAGGACGTCGAGGGCGGCCGCGGTCGAGATCCGCGCGCCGAGCGGCACCAGCGGGTCGAGGCGGCCACGGTCGAGGCCCGCGCGCCGACCGGCACCAGGACGTCGACGGCGGCCGCGGTCAAGGCCCGCGCGCCGACCGGCACCAGGACGTCGAGGGCGGCCACGGTCGAGGCCCGCGCCCTCGACCGGCACCAGCGGGTCGAGGCGGCCACGGTCAAGGCCCGTACCTCGACCGGCACCAGCTGGTCGAGGCGGCCACGGTCGAGATCCGCGCGCCGACCCGCACCAGGACGCGAGAAAGGGGGGTTTCCGACGGCACTCGCGAAAAATTCCGGGCCATATCGTCCCGAGTGGTTTTTCAGGGGGGTTTCCCGCCCTTCCGTGTCCTGTTACGTTCACGAGCATGCCGGGCTGATACTGGTCTCGTGACGTTGCAAGCGGCTATCACCTGCGGTTTCTGCGACGGTCCGGTAGTCAAAACGGGCCGGGGCGGCAAGCCGCAACGGTATTGCTCGGGACCCTGCCGGCAGGCCGCGTACCGGGACAGGAGGGCACAGGAAACCGCCCAGCGGCCCCTAACGCCTTCCCCGCGGCCGGCATTCGCCGAGAGGCAGCCCGTAGCGCCTGTTACGCCCCCAGGCCCCTGGGGGAAGCGCCTCGTGGATTATGCGCGCCGCCTGCCGGCGGGCCGCTGCATGGACTGCGGGGGCACCGCATCACAGGTATGGCGGCTCTCTGGCTTGCATGGCGAGTCATTGCGGCTCGTGCTATGCCGCCGTTGCGCGCCGCGAAGGGCCGGGAACATCGGCTGTGACTCGCGCGGCGTGCTCTGGTCAGCATCCCTGGTGAATGTCATCACTCGCTAAACCCTTTTCGTTACGGTGAACGTTACGTTCACCGTTTGGAATGCAGGCCGCCACCGCACTACGTACTCCAACGAGGAGATGATGATGACCAGCGTGCTCAGTTCCCGCGTCCACGCACAGCTCAGTGACGCCTACCGGCATATGGCCGGGTTCTACCGACCGTGCGCGCCAAGCGACGGGCTCGGCAACATCATGGTCCCAATCCGTGAGCTGGATCTGGAAACCGAGTGCAACGACTACGCGGCGGGGTGGTGGGCGGAAGAGAACTCCGGAACCTACCGCGTGGGCTCCCCGAACCTGGGAGACCGCCCGGCGCTGGTCTATGTCATCGAGGCCGCCCGGAACATCTGCGGCATGGCCCCGGGCACCGCGCGGAAACTGCTTGAAATGGCGCTGCAAGAGCTGGAAGGCAAGGAAAACCGCTCTTCAACATAGGGCTAAAAACCGCAGCCGCCTCGACGTGCTGGTGCGGGTCGAGGGCGGATCTCGACGGCGGTGGCCCCGACGTGCTGGTGCGGGTCGGAGCGCGGGCCTCGATCGTGGCCGCCGTCGACCAGCTGGGGCCGGTCGGAGCGCGGGCCTTGACCGTGGTCGCCGTCGACGTCCTGGTGCCGGTCGGCGCGCGGATCTCGACCGTGGTCGCCGTCGACGTCCTGGTGCCGGTCGAGGCGCGGTCCTTGACCGCGGTCGCCGCGCGGTCCTCGACGGTAGTCGCCTCGACCAGCTGGTGCCGGTCGGCGCGCGGTCCTCGACCGCGGTCGCCCCGACGTGCTGGTGCCGGTCGAGGCGCGGGCCTCGACGGTGGTCGCCGTCGACGTCCTGGTGCCGGTCGAGGCGCGGTCCTCGAACGTGGTCGCCTCGACGTGCTGGTGCGGGTCGAGGTGCGGTCCTCGACGGTGGTCGCCGTCGACCAGCTGGTGCCGGTCGGCGCGCGGGCCTTGACCGTGGCCGCCGTCGACCAGCTGGTGCCGGTCGAGGCGCGCGGTCCTCGACCGCGGTCGCCGTCGACGTCCTGGTGCCGGTCGAGGTACGGGCCTTGACCGTGGTCGCCTCGACATGCTGGTGCCGGTCGAGGCGCGGATCTCGACGGTGGTCGCCGTCGACGTGCTGGTGCGGGTCGAGGCGCGGTCCTCGAACGTGGTCGTCGTCGACCAGCTGGTGCGGGTCGAGGTGCGGATCTCGACGGTGGTCGCCTCGACGTCCTGGTGCTGGTCGCCGCGCGGATCTCGACCGCGGTCGCCCCGACATGCTGGTGCCGGTCGAGGCGCGGTCCTCGAACGTGGTCGCCTCGACGTGCTGGTGCGGGTCGAGGCGCGGGCCTCGACGGTGGTCGCCGTCGACCATCTGGTGCCGGTCGGCGCGCGGTCCTCGACCGCGGTCGCCGTCGACGTCCTGGTGCCGCTCGAGGTGCGGTCCTCGACGGTGGCCGCCGTCGACGTGCTGGTGCCGGTCGAGGCGCGGTCCTCGACCGCGGTCGCCCCGACGTGCTGGTGCCGGTCGAGGCGCGGGCCTCGACCGCGGCCGCCGTCGACGTGCTGGTGCCGGTCGAGGCGCGGTCCTCGACCAGCTGGTGCCGGTCGGAGCGCGGATCTCGACCGCGGTCGCCGTCGACCAGCTGGTGCTGGTCACCGCGCGGGCCTCGACGGTGGTCGCCTCGACGTGCTGGTGCCGGTCGAGGCGCGGGCCTCGACGGTGGTCGCCTCGACCAGCTGGTGCCGATCGAGGCGCGGTCCTCGACGGCGGTGGCCCCGACCAGCTGGTGCCGGTCGGCGCGCGGTCCTCGACGGCGGTCGCCTCGACCAGCTGGGGCCGGTCGAGGCGCGGATCTCGACCGCGGCCGCCGTCGACGTGCTGGTGCCGATCGAGGCGCGGTCCTCGAACGTGGTCGCCTCGACGTGCTGGTGCGGGTCGGGGCGCGGATCTCGACCGCGGTCGCCCCGACGTCCTGGTGCCGGTCGAGGCGCGGTCCTCGACGGCGGTGGCCGTGGCCCGCTGGTGCCGATCGGCGCGCGGATCTCGACTGCGGTCGCCTCGACGTCCTGGCACCCCGTCGAAGTGCGAGGCGCGGGCCTCCGGATATCACTCAGCCAGGAAACGCCGCTAAGGGGTCATCTCAAGTGGGCCACTGACCGCCGGGCGGGCTTGCGTGCACATGTCCGCGTCGGCACAGTACCATTCTGCGGCCCGTTCTTCGCGCACCTCAGCAGCCAGTTCGGTCACCCGGCACGGCGGGCCGCCGAACGCGCCGGCGAGGCTCTTTACGGTGGCGCGCACGTTGGCGAGTTCTTCGCTGATGGTGCCGAGCACGTAGGCCGCGGCGGCGGCGACTTCGCCCGGTTCCGGCTGGCCGTGCGGGTCATCGAAGATCAGCTCAACCCACGGCGGGAACACTTTCTCGGCGCTGCCCCATCCGGTCACCACCAGAACCGGGGCATCGGGGTAGCCGCGGTCGCGCTCTTGAGGCGTGGGCATCCGCACCGTGACAGCCACAGCGTGATCGACGCGGATCGTGATTCTCTCTCGGGTGCGTTCGTCTGCGATGTTCGTCATTACTGGTCGTACCCCCCGTTCTGCCATCACTCGCGGTACGCGAGAAAAGCGGATTTGGATAGCCGCCGGGCGCCGCGAGGGGTGGTCGCGTCGCCCGGCGGCGCCTAGAGCCGCCCGCGGCGCGTTCCGCCATGACCGCGGACGGCGGCTAAATTGGTATGACTACGACGTCTGAATTGATAACCGTGATACTCGATGGGGGCGTCACGCCGTCGTTGTTTTAATACAGGCTCGCATTTGCCGCCCTGGCTGCACTCGCTGGCCGTCACCTCTTGCAAGACGTGCGCCCAGGGTGCCCGAGTCCCTATACGCCTGATGCGCCCGTGGCAGTCCTTGCACACCGCGATTACCGGGTAGGCGCCGAACGCCCTGAGGTTGGCGACCTGCAAGGTCTGCTCCTCGTACCACGAATCGTCGACGGGCACGGCATTGTGAGCGCCCGGCACCCCGGGGTTGGCGCCGGGCGCAGTCTGCACGGCGGTCACGGCCGCCACTTCTCGTTCGCCCAGTCGCACAGGTCGCCCAGGCGTTCTTCCTCGTGCCGGCCGCCGTCCCACGCCAGGATGTGCTTGTCATCGACCGCTACGGGCTTGACCCACCTGAGGCCCGGAACGCCAGCGCCGATCCTGGCGAGAATCGACTCCATCAACGTGACGTCGTCCCGCCACACTTCCGCCGTGTAAGGCCCCATCACGGCGCCCCCTCGAAACGTGCCTCGAGGTAATCGACTAGGTGCCCGAGCCAAACGCGCGACACGGTAACCGGCGTCCCGTCGACTCGCGGGTCCGCGCTGGTCTCGATCCACGTCGCCGTCTGGACGGTGACGCCCGCCATGCCTGGCCGCAGCCAGGTGACATGCGGATGGCGGGTGAGGAAAGCCTTCATGCGCTCGACGTCGCCCAGCCTCTTGCCAGCCTCGGACAGCGGCACCGCCTCGCGCGGACCCGCAACGCCACCGTTCTGCGCTGCAATGCCGGCGCGGCGCTCTCCGTTCACGACGCCGCCCCTGCTTGCGCCGCAAGCTTCTCGCCCAGTTCGTCAGGACCGTCCGCGGTAAAGAGCATCATCTTGCCGTGCGGTGTTGCCCAGAATCCCTTTTCCGCGTCGTGGCCGAACTTGAACTCATCACCCCAGACCAGGTCCAGCATGACGAGCGCGTGGTCAATCTCTGCCCTGCTCATGCCGTCGGCAGCCTGCTGCGCTGCCTCGTTCATCTGTCACTCCCGTCAGTAGCCGTTGAGTGACAGACAACATAGGACGATTCTGAACGCGTAACTTTCCTAGCGGAAAGTCCGGGGAAATTGCCTTAGAACTTGCGTTCAGATGAGGCCCATGCGCCAAGCGAGGCCGCGCAGTTCCCGGCCACCTGCCTTGCGCCTGGCCTCGTCCAGCATGTTCCGCACCAGATCGCGCAGCATCGGGTTATTGAGCACCTGCGCCGGTGACAGGTGCTCGGCCCGCCGGAACGCCTCGACTGCCCGAGCATCGTTGCCCTGCATGGCCAACGCGCGGCCCACCTCCATCGCCAGCGCGCCGCGACGGTTGTTCGATGCCAATGCACGGGGCTCGACTACCGAAGCGTACTCAAGCGCCTGCTCGGCATTACCGGCCTCCACGGCAAGGCTGGCCCGCCACACCCCAACGTTGGACACTCCGAATAGCTCCCAGGCATCGGGTTCGTCACCGAGTGCCCGCGCAATCCTGGCCGCCTCAGCGCCGTGATCGTCGGCGCTCGCGTGGTCGCCCTCTACCGCATGGGCCAGGGCCGCCGACAGGTGAAGCATGCCGTAAACCTCGCTGGCCATCCGCGACTGACCAGACAGGGGCTCGAACTTGTCCGCCACCTGCGGCATCGTCATAAGCGCACGGGGCTTATTGGTTGATGACCTGGAGTGAGCCATTTCGTAAGCCGCTGCCGCTTCCCATACCGGGTCGCCCAGGAGCGCCGCCGCCTGCCTGCCACGCTCGGCCGCGACCCAGGCCAGATCAGGCTGAGAAGCGTAGCGCAGGGTGATCACCGCCGTGGCGGTCGCGGTCACCATCAGCCGAAGCGCTTCCTCACGATCAGCACCGTCCGCTGTGGCAGCCTGCACCTCAAGCTCCCCGATCAGTGACGGGAGTACCGCTAGGAGTTCGTCATACCGCGACCACCGCAGGGATGCGTCTGCCTGGTCGTTCAGACTCCGAAGAACGGACACGGGCCGCGCAGGGATATCCGGCGGGTCGTCCGGCGAGGCATCGAGCAGCACCGAGCGTAGCGGCATCAGGTCCCATGCCTGGCGTCCTGCCTGGATCTCGGGCGCTGGCTCACCAAGCAGCGTGTCGGCGGAAACGCCCAGCACCTCCGCCAGCGACGCGATGTCGGCCCGTTTGTCGAGAGGGATGCGACCGTTCTCGACTTTCGACAGCCAGGATTCCGAATGGCCGACCAGCCCGGCAGCTTGGGCCAGTTTGAGGCCCTTCGCGCGCCGTGCTCTGCGGACTGCAAGCCCTATGCTGGTCGTGCTAACATCCATGCCGAGACCCTGCCTCGATGTCGTGTGAACCTTCGCAAGTCCCACGATAGCGCGGCGGGGTCTAACTGTTTCGCTCTCCACCTCTCCTGATGCGTCCTGATACCGGGGGCGCGGATCTCGATGACGGTCGCCCCGGCGTGCTGGGGCGGGTTGAGGGCGCGGGCGCCGTCGACGTCCTGGGGCCGCTCGAGGCGCGGATCTCGACGGTGGTCGCCTCGACGTGCTGGTATCGGTCGCCGCGCGGGCCTCGACCGTGGCCGCCCCGACCAGCTGGTGCCGGTCGGGGCGCGGATCTCGACCGCGGTCGCCCCGACCAGCTGGGGCCGGTCGCCGTGCGGTCCTCGACCGCGGTCGCCTCGACGTCCTAGTGCCGGTCGAGGCGCGGGCCTTGACCGCGGTCGCCGCGCGGTCCTCGACGGTGGCCGCCGTCGACCAGCTGGTGCCGGTCGAGGCGCGGTCCTCGACCAGCTGGTGCCGGTCGAGGCGCGGATCTCGACCGCGGTCGCCGCGCGGTCCTCGACGGTAGTCGCCTCGACCAGCTGGGGCCGGTCGGCGCGCGGTCCTCGACCGCGGTCGCCGCGCGGGCCTCGACGGTGGTCGCCCCGGCGTGCTGGTATCGGTCGGCGCGCGGTCCTCGACGGTGGCCGCCGTCGATGTGCTGGTGCGGCGGGTCGAGGCGCGGTCCTCGACCAGCTGGTGCCGGTCGGGGCGCGGATCTCGACCGCGGTCGCCCCGACCAGCTGGTGCCGGTCGCCGTGCGGTCCTCGACGGTGGTCGCCTCGACCAGCTGGGGCCGATCGGGGCGCGGGCCTCGACCGCGGTCGCCTCGACGTGCTGGGGCCGGTCGGCGCGCGGTCCTCGACCGCGGTCGCCGCCGACCAGCTGGTGCCGGTCGAGGTGCGGGCCTCGACCGCGGTCGCCCCGGCATCCTGGGGCCGCTCGAGGCGCGGATCTCGATCGTGGTCGACGTCGACGTGCCGGGGGGCCGGGAGCATTGTGTCCGCCAAAGATGAGGCACCCCGGCCGGTGGGGTTTACGCGACTTCGCTACCCGGTACGGCGTGGCTACCGTTAAGTGGGCCGACCAGTTCGGCCACCCGCTGGCGGGTCAGGCCGAAGCTGGCCGCGAGCTGGCGTTGCGACAACGCGCTATCGAGGCAGTCACGCGCGTGAAGAAACGCCTGAATGGCGGCATCCTCGGCAGTCAGGGCAAGAAAATGCGGGCATGCGTCCGCATCAGAGCCGCCGTCTCGCTGATCGTTCGCAGCAATGTACGGCTGGCCACTCGGGCCATGTCGGCCACCCTGGCTGACGTGGGCTTTTATCCATTTCTCGAATAGGAAGCTGGCCGTCGCGAACGACTGCGCGGCCACCATGGCCCACGCGGCCGATAGGTAGCCGTGGGCGATGCCGGATTCCCAGTTCGCGAACAGCGACTCGGCCAGCCCCGGAATCACTCCGGCTAGCCCCCACCACTTGCGGCGGTCATCGAACTTGGTCAGCACCAGCCCGCCGATGACGATCTGCCCGTCAATGCACAACGGGGTCAGGTGGGCGGTCTTCCACGACTGGTGAAGCTGGATCGTCAGGGCGCAGATGTGCGTATAGCTGATGAACCCCGTGGAGCCGGTGACGATGGCCAGGGCGACTCCGCCAGCTAGGGCCGGCCCCCATGCGCGGAGCCAGCCTACGGAACTGCTCATGCCGCCCACTGTCCGGTTGATCGCGATGGCGTTCACTGGGCACCGTCCCGCCACGCGACCGCCGGGGCGTGGTCCGCGTCGTAGATCTCGATCTGGCCGCCGTTCGCCAGCCGCCAGTGATGGCCAGCGCCGCAGACGCCGCAGACGCCATCGCCTGGACTGTCGGTGTACGCGGCGCACGTCGCGCAGCCGACGACATCGCAGCCCAGCCTGCCGCAATGCCCGCACCCGCCCGCGCCCGGAGCGTCGCCGAGCGGCCAGACCGACCGCAGCGCTTCGCCCGGCGTCGCGCCAAGCCCCTTCCACCGCGACCCGTATTCGCTTGTCACGTTCGCGTAGTACTCCACGCGGCGGTCAGCCAGGTCCCAGAGCTGGAACGTGACCTGATACCCGGCATCGAGCAGCCGCCGGATGTCGGTGCCCGTGTCATAAGGTGCCTTGTCGGCTACGGTCATCGCTGGATCTCCAATCGGTTCGGTCGGTTGAGGGGTCAAGGGCCGCCGTTGCCATGCCGGGCAGTGGCGGCCCGCTGTGTTTCCGCGATACTCCGCGCGAATCCGTCGCACGGAGGGTGAGTCGATCGGCCTTTGTGGCACGTAGTTATGCGGCGGCACTGCCGTCAAAGGGACGGCGGTGTGTAGGTTCATTAGTGGGTCTCCGATCGCGGTGATCGGTTGGGTTAAGGGGGGTCGGCGTGGCCGTACCGGGCGCGTGTCGACCCGTCTCGCCTCTGGCGGAACTGAGGCAGCGCGGAACTAGCCAGTTCCGCCCCAGTTCCGCCAGAGGGCGAGAATGGACCAGATTTGACGGGATGTAATGAGACGTAAAGACACAGGTCAGAGCACAGACCGCAGTGGCGACCGCAGGTCGCATCGCTGCGGAGAATGAATACTGGGAACATGCGGATGTCGGATGCGGTGAGTCGCGCGGGCGAGGCTGCCCGCGCGACTGGCCGCGCTTTCCGCACGGGCGGCCAGGCGTCGGGCAAGGCGAGCAGGCGAACGGCGGGCTTCGTGCACCGGATCACCGGGGCGCGGGGCGCCGACCGGACCGGGCTCGCCACTCTCATCGAGATGACGGCGGTGAGCGGGGCCGCGGACGCGTTCGTGACGGTGGCGCTGGCCGGGTCGATCTTCTTCAGCGCGTCCGTCGACCAGGCCCGCGGCCGCGTGGTGCTGTTCCTGATCATCACGATGGCGCCGTTCGCGGTGCTCGCGCCGTTCCTCGGGCCCTGGCTGGACCGGATACAGCAGGGCCGCCGGTTCGTGCTCGCCGGGACGATGCTGACCCGCGGGCTGCTCTGCTACGCCATGTCGGCGAACGTGGCCAACTCGGTGACGCTGCTGCCCGCGGCGTTCGGGATCCTCGTGCTGCAGAAGGCGGGCGGTGTCGTCAAGGCCTCGGTCACGCCGCGGCTGCTGCCCGCCGACCTCACGCTGGTCACCGCCAACGCCAGGTCCGGGCTGATTTCGCTCGTCACCTCGACGGCGGCGGCCGGCCTCGCGGCCGGGGTGCAGATCAGCGGCGGCGCTGCGTGGACGCTGCGCGTCGCCCTGCTGATCTACCTAGGCGCCATGGTCCTGGCCCTCCGGCTGCCCGAGCAGATCGACGTGCCCGCCCCCGTGCCTGTCTCTGGGCCCGCTCCGGCGCCCGGGGCGGGCGATGAGCGGGGGCCCGCGCCTGGCGGCGAGCCGACCCGGGTGGATGTGCCCGGCGGCCCCGACGGGCAGGACGGGCCGCGCCCAACGCTGCCGCTCGAGGCGGGCGAGAAGCCGGACCACGACCACCCGCGGGCCAAGGGACGCTGGCGTACCCTGGCCAACGTCGGCCCGGTCGTCGCGGAGGCGATGACCGTCAACGCGGTGCTGCGCGCTTTTTCCGGCTACATCCTGTTCCTGCTCGCGTTCCTGCTCCGCAGCACGAACCTCGGCACGGTGTTCGGCCACGCGGTCACGCACAACTTCGCCCTTGGCGCGCTCGCCCTCGGCCTGTCGGTCGGCAGCCTCGCGTCGATGATCCTCGGGTCCTTCTTCAAGGGCCGGGCACCGCAGTTGATCATGTTCAGCGTACTGATCGCCGCGCCATTGGTGACGGCGGTGTGCGCGTGGGCATTTGGCCTGTGGGCGGCCGTCCTCGTCGCGGCGACGGCGGTCTTCTGCGCCAGCCTGGCCAAACTCGGCCAGGACTCGATCGTCGGCCGGGAGATCGGCGACGAGATCCGGTCCTCGACCTTCGCGGTGTCCGAGACGATCAACGCGGTGGCGAACGTGGCCGGCGGCCTGGCCGGCGTGCTCGTGTCGATGCTCAACAACGGGCAGGCCGGGCTGAGCATCGCCGCGGCGGGGCTGGCGGTGGCCGCGGTCGTCCTCGTCGGACGGCGGCGCAACCGCGTACGGCAGGCCGACCGCCCGGTCCGGCGGACGCCGCGGTCCGCCGAGGCCCGCTAGGCGCTGCCTAGGGCGGCCGACGCTCGCCGGGCCCGGCCAGGGGCGCCGTCAGGGAACGCGCAGGGCTTCCGCCGGGGCCAGCCTGGCCGCCTTGACGGCGGGGTAGACGCCGGCCAGGGTCCCGGCGCCCACCGCGACACCGAGCCCGGCGAGCACCGCGACCGCGGGCACCACCGCGGGCTGGCCGGAGGCGACCGCGTAGCCGACCGTCGCGCCCGCGCCGAGCAGCACCCCCGATGCCCCACCGAAAGCGGAGAGCAGCACGGATTCCACGAGGAACTGCGAACCGACGTGCCGGCGGGTCGCACCGAGCGCGCGGCGCAGCCCGATCTCGCCGCGACGCTCGAGCACCGAGATCACCATGACGTTGGCGATCCCCACGCCGCCGACCCCGGCCGCTATGCCGCCGAGCGCGAGGAACAACCCGGTGAGCGCGCTCCCGGCGGCCGCGCGGGCCGCCAGGATGCTGGACGGGGTACTCAGCCGCACGCACTCCGGGCAGGGCGGATCCGCGGTGAACCCGAGCACGTTGCTGACCGCCCGCACCTGGTCGGGAAGCACGCGCAGGTACAGCTCGGTTGGATGACCACCGAGGCCGAGCAGCTCGTCGGCGACGGGAAACCCGACGAGCGCGGCCTCGTCGATCTCGGGCGCGAGCGGCACCGGCCGCAGGATGCCGATCACCGTGAAGTACCTGCCGTCCAGGTAGACCTGCGTCCAGGGCCGCACGCTGTCGATGCCGAGGGTCTGCGCGGCCACCGCGCCGAGAACCACGGCGGGATACCGTTGCGTGGCCGCGTTCAGGAACGTGCCGTCCGCCACGTTGCCGCCAAGCGTGCCGAGCAGCGAGGGCTCTGCGGCGAGCACGGAGATGCCGCCGGTGTCGATGGCGGGCACCAGGGCGGTGCGCAGCACCGTCGCGCCCGACACGTAGCCGGTCGCGGTCACCGACTCGACCGGCGGAATCCGCCCGATCATGGACTCGGCGGTGAGCAGCAGCGCGGCGGGCGAGCCGTCGTCGTTCTGGCCTGCCGAGACGGTCAGCAGGTTGGCTTCCGCGCCGAGCTCGCTCAGCAGGTTCGCCTTCGACGATGCGGCGATGCCGAGCACCGCCACGCCCGCCGCGATCCCGATGGCGATGCCGAGCGCGGAAAGTGCGGCGCGGAGCTTGCGCGCGCGCAGCGCGAGCAGCCCGCCGAACAAGAGGTCCGCGGCCCTCACGCCGGCACCTGCCCGCCGTCCGCGACCACGCGGCCGTCCCGCATCACGACGTGCCGGCCCATGGCGGCGGCGACGGCCCGGTCATGCGTCACCACCACAACGGCGGTGCCGTCGTCAGCGAGTCCGGCGAGCAGAGCGATGATCTCCGCACCGGCCGCGGAGTCGAGGTTCCCCGTGGGCTCGTCCGCGAAGACAACGTCGGGACGCCCGGCGACAGCGCGGGCGATGGCCACCCGCTGCCGTTCGCCGCCGGACAACTGTGCGGGCCGGTGCCCAAGCCGGTGGCCGAGCCCGACCCGGTCCAGCGCACCGATCGCGGCGGCTCGCCGGTCGCCGGCCCCGACGCCACGGTAGAGCAGGCCGAGCGCGACGTTCTGGGCCGCGTCGAGGTGGTCGAGCAGGTGGAACTGCTGGAAGACGAAGCCGAGGCGACGGGCGCGAACCCGGGAAAGCGCGACGTCGGACAGGCCGGACACCTCTTCATCCCCGATCTTGACGCTGCCGCTGGTTGGCCGTTCGAGCGTCCCCGCCACATGCAGCAGCGTCGTCTTCCCCGAGCCGGAGGGACCGATCACAGCGACTCGTTCGCCCGCGCGGACCGTGAGGTTGACCTCGGCGAGAGCCCGCACGGGGGGTGCGCCAGGATACGTCTTGCCGGCCTCCCTGATCTTGAGCAACGCGGTCATGAGGACGGCACCTCGACTTTCTCGCCTGCCGTGAGGCCAGCGCCCGATACCTGGACGAGGGTGTCGGAGTACAGGCCGGTCTGCACGGGGACGAGCTGGCGGGCGGCCAGCGTGCCGCTGCCGGGCACGACCTCGACGGCGTAGCCGCCACCAGCGAGCGCCACCAGCGCGCTTATCGGTACCGCGAGGACGTTGCGGGCCTGCGCGGATACGATGTTGACGCTGACGGGTGCCTCGTCGAGGTTTCCTGCTGTGCCCGGGCGAATGAGCCGCACGGTCAGCGTGACAGTGTCCTGGCTGGCGCCGGAGCCGCCGCCGGCGCCTTGGCTCGGTCCCGGCTGCGGCTGGCCGCCCTGGCCGCTCCCGCCCGGCCCGCCGCTGCCCTGGCCGCCGCTGCCGGATGTGGCGACGGACGAAACGGCGGTCACCACGCCGGGGGTGGTGGTGACGCCGTCCGGCATCGTCACGGTCACCCGGTCGCCGGAGTGGACTAGGTACTCCTCGGCGACCGGGAGCTGTGCCGTGACCACGGGCGCGGGGGACGTGGCGGTGAGCACCGCCGCGCCCGGCTGCGGTGGCGACCCAACGTTCGGCGTGACGCTCGCTACCCGCAGCGGGCCCGGCGCGAACGCGATCTGGCCAAGCGGTACGGTGCCGGTCACCGGCAGCCCGGCGGTCTGCTGCCACAGTTCCACGGCATAGGCGGTCGCTCCCGTGTAATAGTCGCTGACCGTGAGGTAGGCGCCGAACCCCAGCGCGATCAGGTTGCGGTCAAGCTGCGCCACGTCGGGCCCCGGGGCAGCGCCCTCGACTAGCGTCCGCCACTCCGGCCTGACGCCGTAGAACAGCGTGACTGGCATGCCGTCCACCTCGTAGAGCCGCTGGCCGCGGCCGATGACGGCGCCGGCGGCAGGCAGCGCGGTGTACGCGGTCCCCTGCGTCTCGTCGACCACCGTGTAGGACCCGCCGTAGCTGAGCGAACCGGAGAGCTGGACGGTGTTGACGATGTCGGTGCGGACGGCCGTCGCGGTGCCGGTGACGGTACCCAGGTCGCTTGCCGGGCGCGGCGGGTGCAGCGCGTACACGCCGACAAGCGTCCCCGCGGTCAGCCCCAGTATCGGCAGCGCCGCCATGCCCAGCCTGGTACCCGGGCGGCGCGGGCCGCGGTCAGCCGTCATTGCCCAGGCTCCCGAGCGTGGACGCCTGCAGCTCCGCGTCGATCTGCGCGTGGCAGGCGCGGGAGGCTTGCTGCCAGACCGGGCTCGCCTTTCCACCGGCCGGCATCTCGGTTGCGGTCATCCCGAACCCGTGTCCCGGTGTGTACGTCGACTGAGCGGTGGGATCCTGCATGTTCGGCAGTCCGTGCGCACGCAGGCACTCAGCCGACCTGACGCCGGCCTGCACCAGTTGCGGCGGCGCGGGCGGCTCGTTGAACGGGTTCAGGTCCGCCCGCGTCAGCAGCGAGCCGCAGGCCTGGTGCACGGCGTCGACCACCGATTGCGACGCGTCCTGGAACGCGCGGGCGTCGGTGTAGACCTCGCCGCTCGGGGTGAGCACCGGGTCGGAGTAGGCGGGGATACCGTGCTGGCGGATGCACTGCGCCGCCGCGTGCAGCGCGGCGGCCCTGGCCGAGCCCGCGCCCGCGTTTCCCTGCCCGCCGTCGGCGGCCGCGGCCTGCGCGCTCTGGCTGATGCTCGGCACCGCGGGCGCGGCGGCACCCGAGCCGCCGCAGCCCGCCGCGGCCAGCGCAGTTGCCGCCGCGAGCGCGGCGAGCGCGCATCTCGCCGCCTGGCCGCGTAGTGGATTCGGTCTCATCGGAGCGTTCCTTTCCGGCCTGGTTTAGTCCGTGCCAGGCCAGTTCTACGGGCCGAGCCGTTACACGGGCCTAACCAGAGAAGGCGGGGGTGACCTGTGGGTGTTAGGCCGATGTCATCCAGAGAGCCGACTCGGTCTGTTATGTCCTTGTCACGCGGACTGGAGCACTATGGGACCGTGCGGGTGCTGGTGGTAGAAGATCAGCAGGTGCTCGCCGACCGCATCGCGGAAGGCCTGCGCGATCAGGGCATGGCTGTGGACGTGGCCTACGACGGCGCGGCCGCGATGGAGGTCACGGCATACACCTGCTACGACGTCATCGTGCTCGACCGCGCCCTGCCCCGGGTGCACGGCGACGCGGTATGCGCCCAGCTGGTCAGCGGGCGCGGCGGCCCGCGCATCCTCATGCTGACCGCCGCGGCTGGGGTGGAGGACCGGGTCGACGGCCTCAACCTCGGGGCCGATGACTACCTCGGCAAGCCGTTCGTCTTCGACGAACTCGTGGCGCGGGTGCGGGCACTCGCCAGGCGCAGCCCGGCCGCGCCGCCTTTGGTCAGGCGCGGCGACATGGTCGTGGATCGGGCCAGACGACGAGTGAGCCGGGCCGGGCGGCCGGTCCTGCTGACCCATAAGGAGTTCGGTGTGCTTGAGATGCTCGTCGCCGCCGACGGCGGCGTGGTCAGCGCCGAGGAACTGCTCGAACACGTCTGGGACCTAAACGCCGACCCGTTCAGCAACACGGTGACCGTGACGGTTTCGCGGTTGCGCAGGAAGCTCGGCGGCTCGCCTCTGGTGGAGACCGTCGTCGGCAGCGGATACCGGCTGTGCGACCAGCCGGGAGAGCCAGGAGCGTCATGAGGATCCCCGGCATTTCCGGCAGGCGACCGGTCCGGCTTCGCCTCACAGTGATCTACAGCGGCCTGTTCCTGCTGGCAGGGGCCGCGCTGCTGGGCCTCGCCTACGCCCTGGTCGCGAGTACGTTGCCGACAACCCCGTCGCCGGAGGAGATCAGCACTTACGTCGCTAAGGCGAGCTCGACGGGATTCTCCGGCCAGAAGATATGCCAGCCGTCGCCGAAGAGTCCGCTGGAGCAGGTCGAGCAGTGCAAAGCGCAGGCGAACGCGGTCGGGCAGACTCTCGCCGACCAGGCGGTGCAAGCCGAGCGCGCGCAGACCCTGCAGCACTTGCTCGGCGACTCCCTGGACGGGCTGGTCCTGGTGACATTGATCTCCGCCCTGCTCGGCTGGGTGGTCGCCGGCCGGGTGCTGCGGCCGGTGCACGCTATCACGGCCGCGGCGCGCCGCGCGTCCGAGGAGAACCTGAGCGAGCGGATAGGCCTGTCCGGTCCCCCCGACGAGCTCAAGGAGCTCGCGGACACCTTCGACGGCATGCTGGAGAGGCTCGATTCCGCGTTCGCGAGCCAGCGCCGGTTCGTCGCGAACGCGTCGCACGAGTTGCGTACACCGCTCACCGTGATGCGCACCGCCATCGACGTCACGCTCGCGAAGCCCACGCGGACACCCGGTCAGCTCGAGGTCATGGCCATCGAGGTCAGGCACGCGGTGGACCGGGCCGAGGCGCTGATCGAGGCGCTGCTCACGCTGGCGCGCAGCGACCGCGGCCAGGGGCCGCGGTGCGCGCTTGACCTGGCCGTATTCGCCGAGGACGCGCTTGACGCGGCGGCGCCGACGCTCAGGGCAGCGGCGGTCACGGTGGACTCACTACTCGAGCCAGGCAACGCGGTCGGTGACCCGGTGCTCGTGGAGCGGCTGGTGACGAATCTGATCGACAACTCGGCGCGGCACAACATTCCAGACGGCTGGATCCAGGTGCGGACCGGTCACCGTGACGGCATTGCCTTCATCTCGGTCGCCAACAGCGGACCAGTCATCCCCGACGCCGCGGTCTCGTCGCTCTTCGAGCCGTTCCACCGCGGTAACCCGCATCCGGGGTCAGACGTCGTCCCGGGAGCGGGACTTGGCCTGTCCATCGTCCGGTCGGTGGTGGTCGCGCATCACGGTCAGGTCATGGCTCGGCCGGTGCCCTACGGCGGCCTTGAGGTGACGGTGCTGCTCCCGCCGCGCTGACAACGCGGTGTCGGCGCCGGGGTCAGGGCTCGAGGTCACCCGCGACGGCGCGCAGCAAGGCCGAGATCTGCTTGGCTTCCTTCGGGTCAGGGTGCTTACCGCGCCGATAGTCGTCGGAGATCCCGTCGAGCAGCTTCATGAGGTCTTCGATGATCGGGATCATCTCGTCCGGCTTCTTGCGGGCGTGCTTCGCCGCGGCGGCCGTGACGTTGGGCGGCGCCTCGAGGAGCCGTACCTGCAGTGCCTGGGCCCCCTTGCGTCCTTCCACGATGCCGAACTCGACCCGCTGGCCCTTGCCCAGCGTGGTCGTCCCGTCGGGCAGGGCGGAAGAATGCACGAAGACCTCGCCCCCGTCATCGCGGGCGAGGAAGCCGAACCCCTTTTCGGCGTCGAACCACTTGACCTTGCCGGTAGGCACGAGCAAGACCTCACGTAAGTAGAGACTTGGCATCCGGCTGGCCATGACCGCCGGCAGGATGTAACGGGCACTTTCTAGGCTATCGGTACCGCGAGGGTATTGGCAGCAGGGTTATTCTGCCGTCAGCGCACCGCCTGTGTCACCCTGGGAACATCGGGGGTCACGGCCTCACACGTTCGGATGGTGCTGGGACGGGATCGCGTGCAAGGCCGTGAGTCCTTCGGCGATCGATGCTCAAGCCCCCGGTTCAAGATCGCAGTACGGCTATACCCAGGGCTTATGTACGAAAACCTGGCGGCTGCTAGTGCTGCGACACGTGCCCGCTCGCGCCGTAGGCGATCGCGAGCAGCACCACGACGGCGATCACGATCCAGACCCAGTGCTTGCCGTTTACCGGCAGCTTCATCTTCTGACGGCCCTTGGTCCAGAACCAAGCTACGCCCAGGCCAATAACCACAAGCAGGACGATACCGCTCACGTCTGTTCGCCTCCCGCGCCTCGTACGGGGCGCCGTCGACCCGCCATCGAAGTCCTACTGTCGTCCTGAGCCTACGCCAACTCGCTCGTTTCGTCGCGTCCAGAGCGTGAGCCGAAGCGCGCGCCCCTGCCCCGGACTGCATGGGTGCAGAAATGTCAGTGTCCGTGGGCGGGGAGGCCGCCCACGGACACCGATGCTGGATTTACCGCACTAGCTGTTGGTACCGCTAGCTCCTGGTACCGGAGACCGCCGGGGTGCCGTTGATCGTCGTGTTCGGCGTCGTAGATGTCGCACCGGTCGCGGTCGCGGTGGGCGTGACCGTCGTGGTCGGGGTGGCGGTCGGGGTGGCCGTCATGGTCGGCGTGGTGGTCGGGGTCGTGGTCGGCGTGACCGTTGTGGTCGGCGCCACGAACAGCACCAGCTGCGCCACGAGCTCGTTCTTGACCTTCTGACCGAAGATGAGCACGAAGTCGCCTGCGGCGAGCTTCGTGGTCCCCATGTTCATGTTCATGTTGTTGGGTATCGCCAGGCTCGTGCCGCCACCAGTCATGGCGTTCATCCCGATACTGGTGGGCCCGACGTTCAGGACCGCGGAGCCGCGGCTCGTGTGCCAGATCTCGAACTTATTGTTCGAGGACTTGATGACGAACTCGTTCTTCAGCGCCCCGACCACGGTGCCGCGCTGCAGGACGAGCGTGCGGCCGTGCCACTGCGTCGTGTTGACGTTCTTCATCGGCTGCATCTGCGAGATCAGCCGGAGCGACGTGGTCGGCGACTTGTGCCACCAGTTCATCGCTTCCGGCATCGCGTGCGACTCGGTGAGGTAGTGGTGGCTGTAGTAGCCGGCGGATGCCGCGTCCACGGTCCCGTGGTTGCTTGCGGCGACTCCCACCGCGGCTGCTGCGCCTCCGCCCACGAGAACCGCTGCGGCGACGGCCACTCGTACCCGCGTGGATGCCCGGCGGATTCCGCGCTTGTTGCGGCCAATCATCGATGCCTCCTTACGTGGACGTCGCCCGCCCGGCGCGCCCTTTGGGTTCTGACGGGACTGACACTGCCCCGCCGTCGCCCGGCGCGATAGCGATTCAATGGCCACGTAAGGAGTCCGTAGGGGAAATGACGTGACGCTTACCAGTCGAAATTGCCGCGAGTGGTGCCCTCCGTGCGGTCAGCCGCCCTGGACCGGTACCGGTGCGACGGTGGAGAATCCGCTGCGTATGAGCTCCTCGGCCTGGCTTACGGGCATTGGCATCGCGAGCAGGTACCCCTGGCCGTAATGGCAGCCCATGGACCTTAGCAGGTCCCGCTGCTCCTCCGTCTCGATGCCCTCGGCGACTACCTCGAGGCTGAGTGTCCGCGCGATCTGCACGATGCCCTCCGCGACGGCCAGGCGCTGGTCGGAGTCCGCGATGCCCTCGACGAACGACCGGTCCATCTTCACCACGTCGATCGGCAGGTCCCGCAGGTAGCTGAGCGAGCTGTAGCCGGTGCCGAAGTCGTCGATCGCCAGCTTCACGCCGATGGTCCGCAGCTCCGCCAGGTCGGAGTGCAGCCGCTCGTCGCGGCGCAGCAGGGCGGTCTCGGTCAGCTCAAGCATGAGGGCACTCGACTCAAGGCCGGAAGTGGTGAGGACCTGACGCACGCTGTTGGCGAAGCCCGTGTCGGCGAACTGCCGCGCGGAGACGTTCACGCTGACGTACAGGTCACGCCGCCCGCCCCGCGCCGTCCCGTCGGGTGCCGCGGCTCGCAGCCGCGTGATGTCCGCCGTGGCCCGGCCAAGTACCCAGGCGCCGATGGGGATGATCTGGCCGGTTTCCTCGGCCAGCGTGATGAACTGGCCGGGCTGCATCATGCCCCACTGCGGGTGCGGCCAGCGGATCAGCGCCTCGAAGCCCGCGAGTTCCCCCGTGGCCAGCGCGACGATCGGCTGGTACACGAGGGTGAAGGCGGACCTGGTCACCGCCTCCTCGAGCGCCTCCTGGATTTCCCTCCGCCTGATCAGGCCGGAGCTGAGCACCGGCTGATAGCGGCGCCACTGCCGCTTACCCGCGGCCTTCGCGGCGTACAGCGCCAGGTCGGCGTGCCTGAGCAGCTCGTCGGTGTCCGTGCTGTCCTGCGTAGTGGCGACGCCGACGGTCACGGTGGTCGTCACCAGGCCGGTAGCGAGCACGAACGGCTCGGCGAACGCGCCGACGATGCGTTCCGCGGCCGCTTCCACCGCGGCGGTGGTCTCCGCGTCGCCGATCAGGAGCGCGAACTCGTCGCCGCCGAGGCGCGCGGCGGTGTCCGATTCGCGGACAAGCGACGCGAGGCGCGCGCCGGCGGCGATCAGCAGTTCGTCGCCGACGCTGTGCCCCTTCGTGTCGTTGACCACCTTGAAGTCGTCAAGGTCGACGAACAGCACGCCCGCGATCGTCTCGTTCCGCGCCGCGGACGCCACCTCCTGCGCGATCCGGTCCTGGAACAACACCCGGTTGGGCAGCCCGGTGAGCGCGTCGTGGAAGGCCCGGTGCTTGAGTTCCTCCTCGAGCTTGTGCTGTGCGGTCACGTCCCGCAGCGTGAAGACCAGGCCCGCCACGTTCGGCTCTTCCCGCAGGTCGCTGCACCTCGCCTGGATGCGCACCTGCCTGCCGTCCCAGCGGGTGATGTCCCTTTCCACCACCCGGGGGCCCAGACGCGCGCGCTCACGCAACCGCATGAAGGTGTGCGCGAACTCGTCGCGGTCTTGCTCCGCGACCAGCTCCCACAGGCGCTCGCCCTCCACCGTGATATCGCCGAAGATGGCCTCGGTCGACGGCGTCGCGTACTTCACGGTCCCGTCGTCCGCGACGATCACGATGGCGTCGGACGCGTCCTGGACGAGGGCACGGAAGTAGGCCTCATTGCGCTGGCGGATCACCTCCTGGCGGAGGATGACGCTTTCCAGCGTGAGGGCCACCTGGTGCGCGAGGATCTCAAGCGTCGAGGAAAGGTCGAGTAGCGTCCGCCGCTCGCCGAACACCGCGATCAGGCCGATCGGGGTGTCACCCGACGGCCTGTCCCTAAGCACCAGCGGGCACAGCAGCATCCAGTCGGCAGCGGGACGCGCCGTCCTCGCTTCCTGCGACAGCCGGCGCATCGGCGTGAGCTTGGGCACCGGACCGACCGCGAGCGACAGCCATGACTCCGCCAGCTGACCCAGCTGCCTGCCGCGGGCCGGGTCGCTGCCGCGCTCCACGGCGCGGAGCGTCCCGTCGATGCGCACGCCAAGGAGCGCGTCGCCCGTCGTGTGACCGCCGAGCAGCGCGCCGACCGCGTCTTGCACGGCGCCGGCGACCTGGGGCACGTCCGTCGTCGTCACCAGCGACAGGCCGGTCTGCCGCAGCACGCGCTCCCGGTCGAGCGTGCGGCGGTGTGACGTGGCCGCGTCCCACAGCCGGCTGAGCACCAGCAGGTACAGGACGGCGGAGAACACCGCGATCACGCTTACGTCCGACGTCACGGCCCCGGGCAGGGCCGTGAGCAGCACGACCGGGGCGATGAGCGAGGCAAGCATGAGCACGGCCAGCCGGACCGGCGAGACTTCCACCTGCTGCCGCGGCACGGGTTCGGTGAGCTTGACCATGCTCGGGTGCAGCGCCGCGGCGCCCCACAAGGCGTAGAAAACCGCCCAGCCGAGGTCGACGAGCGAGCCGTTGCGAAACGATCCGTGCAGCTGCATGAAGCCGAAGGCAACGTCGGACAGCAGGCACGCGACGGTGCCGACGGCGAGGAGCTGTACGGACCTGGACCGACCGACACCGGGCGCGAGCAGCCGGGCGAGCAGGGCGAGCATGAGCACGTCGCCGAGCGGGTAGGCGATCGCGACGCATTTCTGCAGATTCGACAGTTCGGGATTGTGTACATACGGCCGGATCAGGAAGGTCCACGACAGCAGGGCGAGGCCGGCTGTGAGCGTCAGCGCGTCGATGAGGCTGCGCCGGTCGCCGTCCGGCGTGCGCCAGTAGACGAAGATCAGCAGCCCGGCCGCCGCAAGCGGATACTCCGACAGGTAAAGCACGTCCGCGAACGAGGGAAAGGGAAGAACCGTGTTCAGCTTCGCCGCGATCAGAAAGCTCAGCTGGCCCGCGGCGAAGGTGGCGAGCGCGGCGGCGAGCAGAAACCACGGGACTTTGCGCGCCGGCCGGTGAAGCAGGACGCCCGCCACAATGGCGACCACACCGGACAGGCCGATCAGTCCCCATGCTTCGACGCGAAGACCGCTCACTTCGTAGTACACCGCGATGAGCAGCGCGATCCAGACGGCGTAGCCGCCGAGAACATACTGCTTTGTTGCCACGGTATTCCTTCCGTCGGCCGCATTGTTGCTGGATAGAGCGATCCCGTGGATGCAATCTACCCGTTTTCTGCGACTCGACCGGCCTGCCGGTTTGGCGGGATTTTTCGTAAAATTATGGCAATTGATGCGTGGTGTTACCGACACATGTGGCGGGCAGAAAAGAGATGCTAGGCCATCCTGTCGCCGCATTTCCTGACATTGCATAGGCTGCCATTCGTGACAATTACCGACCAGTCGGATGAAGCACCCGATGCCTTCGTTATCGCGGTCAACGCGCAGGGGCAATATGCGCTGTGGCAGGCGGAGCTTGAGGTGCCGCGGGGGTGGCGCCGCCAGTCCGCCGTCATGTCCAAGCGCCAGTGCCTCGCCGCCGTCGAAGGCTCGTGGCGGGACATGGCGCCGAAGTCCGCCCGTACGGCGCGCGGCGCGGCGGACGACACGGACGGGGGCCGGTTCGTGCACGAGCGCTTCGCGGAGCAGGCGGCCAAGCACCCGGACGCGAACGCCGTCGTGGCGGGCCGCACCCGGATGACCTACCGCGAGCTCGATGAGTCGGCGGGCCGGCTCGCCTGCTATCTCGGCCGGGCCGGCGTCGGGCCGGAAACGGTGACCGGTGTTCACCTGGAGCGGGGCACCGACCTGATCACGGCCATCCTCGCCATCATGCGGGCGGGCGGCGGCTACCTGCCGCTCGACCCGTCGCTCCCCGCGGAGCGGCTGACCCGCATTTGCGACCAGGTACGCCCCGTGGCCGTGATCACGGACGAGAAGGCCGGCTGGCCGGTCGCGGGCACGCCCCCGCTGCCGCTCAGCGAACTCGCCGCGGACCTCGCGGACCTTCCCGCGGCGGGGCCCGGCCCCCGCCCGCATCCCGACAACCTCTGCTACGTCATCTACACCTCCGGTTCCACCGGCGATCCGAAGGCCGTCGCCGTCAGCTTCGGCAGCATGGCCTGCGTCATCGGAGAGATGGCGCGCGAGTACCAGATCGACTATCGCGACCGCGTGGGCCAGGTCGCCGCCATGGCCTTCGACACGTTTCTTGAGCAGGTGTTCACGGCGTTGACGGCGGGCGCGTCGCTGATGCTGCCGCCGCACGGCACCATGGCCCCGTCGGAACTGCTGCGCGGCATCGAACGCAGGCAGGTGACCGTCCTCGACCTGACGCCGGCCTACTGGCACCAGGTGCTCGCGCTCACCCACCCCGCCGACGAGCGGCTTCGCTCGGTCCGCCTGATGATCACCGGCGGCGAGGCGGCGGACCCGGCCGACTGCCGCGCCGCGCTGCGGGCGGCACCGTGGGCGCGGCTGCTCAACGCGTACGGTCTCACCGAGACGACCATCACGTCGTCGGTGTTCGACATCGGCGCCTGGCTGCCCAACGCGGAGCCGCAGGCCGCCGTCCCCGTCGGCCGGCCGGCGGGGCACGCGCGGATCATGGTGCTCGACGGGGAGTTGAATCCAGTGACGGCCGGTGAAATCTACATCGGCGGCTGCGGCGTTGCCCGCGGCTACCTCGGGCGGCCCGCGCTCACCGCCGAGCGGTTCCTGCCGGACGCGCGCGGCCTCCCGGGCAGCCGGATGTACCGCACCGGGGACATTGGCCGCTGGCTCGCCGACGGCAGCCTCGAGGTCGCCGGGCGGGTCGACCGCCAGCTCAAGGTGCGCGGCTTCCGGGTGGAGCCCGGAGAGATCGAGAGCGTCCTCGCCGGGCACCCGGACATCGACGAGGTCTCCGTGGTGGCCGCGGCGCGGGACTCCGGCGACACCCGCCTAGTGGCCTACTACACGCCGGCCGCGGCCGCGGCCGAGAGCGCGCTGCACCATCCGCCCGCCGCCAGCCTGCGCCACTACCTGCTCGACCGGCTGCCCGGCTACATGATCCCCGCGGCGTTCATCGCGCGCCACCGCCTGCCACGGGGCCCAGGCACGGCACCCGCAGCCGACGGGCGCGCGGAACACGGGCACTCCCAACACGGGCACTCCCAACACGGGCACTCCCAACACGGGCACGGCGAACGGCACACGCCGACGCAGGCGGGCCTCGCCGCCCTGTGGGGCAGGCTGCTCGGCCAGGACCACATAGGGCTTGACGACGATTTCTTCGCGCTCGGGGGCAACTCGCTGCTCGCCGCGGAGATGCTCGCCCACACCCGGTCCATCTTCGGCGTCTCCGCCGACTCCGTGCGGCCGCTGACCCGCTGCCTGCTGCGCGATCCCACGCTGCGCGGGTTCTCCGCCGCCGTCGCGGATGCGCGGGCAGGCCGGTTGTCGGCCGACGGCGACCAGGCCGAGATCGACTTCGCCCGCGAGGCCAGGCTGAACCTCACGATGCGGACGGACGCGGTGCCGTCGTACCCGAGGCCGCAGTGGCGCGCTCCCCGCGAGGTCCTGCTGACCGGGGCGACGGGGTTTCTCGGCGCCCACCTGCTGAGGGAACTGCTCGCGACCACTGACGCCAGGGTGCACTGCCTGGTCAGGGCCCGTGACGACGCGGACGCCCGGTCCCGCATCAGGCGGTCCGCGCAGCGGTACGAGCTCGCCCTGCGGGCGGCCGACCGCGTCGTGCCGCTGGCGGGCGACCTCGCAGAACCGCGGCTCGGGCTTTCCGACCAGGCGTTCCGCGACCTGGCGCACGGCGTCGACGTGATTTACCACGCGGGCGCCCTCGTTAACTTCATCTACCCCTACCAGGACCTGCGGGCGGCTAACGTGGCCGGCACCCGCGAGGTGATCCGACTGGCCGGCCTGTACCGCGGCATCCCCGTGCACTACGTGTCGACCACCGCGGTGCTCGCGGGCCTGGGTGTGGCGGGCACCAGGAAAGTGACCGAGGAGACGCCGCTCGCCGACCCAGAGCTGCTGCGCATGGGCTACGTCGAGACGAAGTACGTGGCCGAGGAACTGCTGCGCGCAGCGGGCCGCGGGGGCCTGCCCGTGGCCATCTACCGGCCGCTCGACATCGTCGGAAGCGTGCGCACCGGCGCGTGGAGCACCTCGACCGAGATGGCCGCGCTAATCAGGTTCATCGCCGACACCGGGCTCGCGCCGGACATCGACCTTCCGCTCGACTTCGTGGCCGCCGACATCTGCGCGGCCGCCATCCGTCATATTTCCGTCACCGAGGGCGCGACGGGACGTACCTACCACCTCGCCAGCCCGGCGAACGCACCGCTCGGCGTCCTGGTCGGCCGGCTCCGCGACCGCGGGTACCCGGTCACCGAGCTGCCATTCGCCGACTGGGTTCGCGAGCTCGCGCGTCAGGCCGCCCTCGACCCTTCGCAGCCGATGGCGGCCTTCCTGCCGCTGTTCGTGGACCGCGGACCGGTGGCGGCGGACGGTGGCGGCCTCACGGTGGCCGAGATGTACCTGAAGCACATCTTCCCCTCCTACACCAGGACCAATACCGAGCGCGCGCTCCGCGGCAGCGGCATCGCCTTCCCGCCCGTCGACGGTCAGCTGCTCGACAGCAACATCGACCGCCTCATGCGGACCGGCTACCTGCCCGCACCGCCGGACAGCCGCCGGCCAGCGCATGTCGGCTAACCGGTATCCGGACTGGGCGTCGCTCAGGTTCCCCGCCGCCGGCCACCATGACGGCCCTGACGACGGCCACGACGACGGCCTCGTGGCGTTCTGCGCCGACCTGAGCGCGCCGAGCGTGCTCGCCGCGTACCGGCGCGGTATCGTCCCGCTCCCCGCCCCGGACGAGTACCTCAGAACACTCAACGAGGTCAGGTACGAGGACCAGGTCGCGGCCGGCTCGATCGCCATCGTCGGCGACGAGCGGGACGATCCGTACTCGGCGGCCTGGTGGTCGCCCGACCCGAGGCCGGTCATCGGCCCGGACGGCGTGCACCTCGGTCGCAACGTCAGAAAACGACTGCGCCAGGACGGGCTGAGGACCACCGCGGATACCGCGTTCCGCCAGGTCGCCGAAGCCTGCCGGGCGAGCCGCGAGCCGCGCTGGCTCACCGACGCGCTGCTCGGCTCCCTCACCGAGCTGCACGACCAGGGCTGGGCGCACAGCATCGAGGTCTGGCTCGGCGAGGAGCTGGTCGGCGGCGCGATGGGGATCGGAATCGGCGGCGTGCTGAGCGGCGACTCGCTGTTCGCCCGGCACCCGGGCGCCGCCGCGATCGCCGTCGCCGACATGTTCGCGCGGCTGCGCGACGCCGGGGGAACGGTCATCGACGCGCAGTGGGACAGCCCGTTCCTCCGGTCGCTCGGCGCGGCGCCGATCCCCCGGGGGCGCTACCTGGCACTGCTCGACCCCTCGGCCGAGCCGATCCGGCTGCCCACCCGCTCGCTGCCCGCGAGCCGACTGCTGCCCGCACCTTCCTGAGTCCGCCGTCCGGTCCCCGCGCGCCGCCCCGTAAGGAGGGTGCCCGCCGCGGTGCCGACCACGGCGAGCCCCGCGGAAACCGCGAGGGCCACGGTGAACCCCCGGCTGAAGGCCGCGGGGGTGGCGTAGCCTCCGGTCGCGGCGAATGCCGCGCCGAGCACCGCCACCCCGAACGCGCCGCCGAGCTGGCGCATTGTGCTGAACGCGGCGGATGCCGTACCGATGTCGGCGGGCGGCACGGTGCTCGTGACCGACCTGGTGGCCGCGGGGATGGAAAGCGCGAGCCCAACCCCGACGAGGATCATCGGCGTGACCAGGGCGAAGTAACTAACGCCTGGACCCGCCACCGCGGCGATCCATGCCACGCCGACGGCCTGCACCAGGGACCCGGTCACGACGAGGACGCGTTCGCCGACCCGGTCGGCCAGCGCGCCCGCTCGCGGGCCGACTAGGAGCGGCGCGATCCCCCACGGGAGCAGCCGCAGCCCGGCGCCGAGCGGATCCTGCCCCGCGACCACCTGCTGGTACTGCGGCATCAGGAAGATCACCCCGGTCAGCGAGGCATTGATCATGAAGGTGGCGGTGTTGCCCGCGGAGAACGCGGGCGAGCGGAACAGCCGGGGCGGAAGCATCGGACGCACGGCCCGGCGCTCCCACGCCGCGAAAGCGGCCGTCGCCGCGGCGCCGACGGCCAGCGTGCCGATCACCTCGGCGCTGCCCCAGCCCGCCGTGTTTCCGCGGACAAGACCCCAGACCAAGCCGAGGGCGGCGGCGGTGACCAGCACTAGCCCCGGCAGGTCGACCGCACCGCCCGGGCCCTTCGCCTCGGTGAGCCGGCCGCGGACCAGCGGGACAGCCGCGAGCGCGATCGGCACGTTGAGCCAGAAGATCCATTGCCAGCCGAGGCCCTGGGTCACCGCGCCGCCGAGCACCGGACCCACCACCGCGGCGAGCGCGGTCACGCCGCCGTAGATCCCGATCGCCCAGCCACGCCGGGCGGGCGGGAACGCGCCGTTCAGCAGGGCGAGCGCCATCGGGATGATCGTCGCCGCGCCCGCGCCCTGCACCGCGCGCGCGGCGATCAGGGCGGTGGCGTCCGGGGCAAGCGCGCAGGCCGCCGAGGACACCGCGAAGATCATGAGCCCGGCCGCGAACACCCGGCGGCGGCCGAGCCGGTCCCCGACCGCCGCGGCGGTCATCAGCAGCACCGCGAAGCTGAGCGTGTACGCGTTGACCGTCCACTCCAGGTCCGCGAGCGACGCCCCGAGATGCCGCCTGATGGCGGTCAGCGCGGTCGCTACTACCATCACGTCGAGGATCACAATGAACGACGCCAGCGACGCCAGGCCGAGCACCCACCGCTGCTCCCTGGTCACCTGCTCTTGAACCACTGGCTCTTGAACCACGGGCATTCTCCCTCGGTGCGTTTTTGCTTCCGCACTGTTGGTCGCGGTGCACGCCGGAAACTGGCCGGCCGCGGAGCGGCCAGTTTCCGCCGCGGGCGGTGTCAGTAACTGAAGAGACCACCGTCGGAGGAGGGCCATGCGAGAGACCGATGACCAGACGCCGCAGCTGCTCACCCGGGCCCGGTCCGCCGACGGTGAAGCGTTCGCCCAGCTCACCGAGCCGTTCCGGCGCGAACTCCAGGTGCACTGCTACCGGATACTCGGGTCGGCCGCGGACGCCGAGGACATGCTGCAGGAGACGATGATGGCCGCATGGCGCGGGCTCGGCCGCTTCGAGGAGCGGTCATCGCTGCGAACATGGCTGCACGCGATCGCCACCAACAAGTGCCTGAACTACCTGCGCGCCAGCCGCGGCGCGCAAATGCCGGTGCCAGAGGTACCGCTGCCCGAGCCCACCCGCAGCGGCGAGCCGCTGTGGCTCGAGCCTTATCCGGACGCGCTGCTGAGCGACCTGCCCGATGCCGCACCCGGGCCGGAGGCGCGGTACGAGGCAAGAGAGTCGGTGTCGCTCGCCTTCGTCACCGCCCTGCAGCACCTGCCGCCGCGGCAGCGCGCCGCCCTGGTGCTCCGCGACGTGCTCGGATTCCGCGCCGCAGAAACGGCGGACATGCTCGACTGCACCGTGGACGCCGCGAACAACCTGCTCAAGCGGGCCAGGGCCACGATCGCCGGTCACCTGCCGCCCGGCGGGCGCGACCAGGCACCGTTGCCGGGCTCCGCGCGCGAGCAGGAGGTGACCGCTCGGTTCGCCGACGCGTTCGAGCGCGGCGACGTCGCCGCGGTGGTCGCCCTGCTCACCGACGACGCCCTGCTCACCATGCCGCCGCTACCGCTTGAGTACCAGGGCCGCGACCTGATCGGTCATTTCCTGTACGTCGTCTCGTTCCGCCAGGGAACTCGGCGGTGCCGCCTCGTGCCAACCCGGGCCAACGGACAGCCCGCCTTCGGCCGCTACCTGCCTGACCCGCACGCCCCGATCAGCCACGCGCACGGGATGATCGTCCTCACGCTCGCCGAGACCCGCGTCAGCACCATCACGGGCTTCACCGACAACAGCGTGCTCCCCCGGTTCGGCCTGCCGCGCACCCTTCCCGATTAGACGGGTCCCGATGAGACGAGCGCGTCCGCATCGCGATGGAATCGTGACCGACCCGTTGCGTGTCGCGAGCGGGATGAGCGGTTCCCGGCATAAGCTCAACCCGAAAGTCGCCGAGCTTCCCCTCACTCATGGAGGAGTGAAATGGCTGAAGCAACAAGCGCGCGCAGCTGGCCTCCGGGCAAGACGGTCGTCGTGGCCATCCTTGCGGTCATCGCCGTCCTCGCGATCGTCGCCTGCGTCATTTACCTCACGGAACCCGCTAAGTCGCTGCCAAGCGTGCTCGGCGCGATCACACACCCGGCGTCGAGGGCCGACGCGCACCGCTCCACGCGCGGCTACGCGGCCCTCGCCATTGGCGTCGTCTTCCTCGCGGCGGCCGGGATCGTCAGCCGGGTGGGCCGGACCTCGCCCAGGTAAGGGCAGCCCGATTAGAGGACGTGCTTGCGTTCCAGGTAGTTGAGTGCCACCCAGCCGAGAGGCACGGGTAGCCAGAACGTCAGCAAGCGGAACCCCAGGACCGCGCTGACCGCGACGCCGCCGGGCACGCCCGCAGCGGTGAGCCCCGCGGTGAGCGCGGCCTCGACGGCGCCAAGACCGCCCGGCGTGGGGATGATCGAGCCAAGCGCGCTGCCGGTCAGGTACACGACGCCGATCTTCGCGATCGGCACGGAGCCGCCGAACGCGGCGACGCACGCGGACAGGCAGGCGATGTACGCGAGGCTGAGCAGCAGCGCGCCGCCGATTCCTTCGATGAGCTTCCGCGGATCCTGCGCGACCTCGGCGAGCCGCGGCAGTACCTGGCCGAAGGTCGGCGACACGCGCGCGCGCACCAGCCGCCGTCCGGCTGGGAAGGCCAGGACCGCGCCCGCGAGCAGCACCAGGCCCCCCACCACGAAGTACGCCCAGGTCGGCGGCCTGATCGAGCTCTTGCTCCCGGTCCCGGCGATCGCGCCGAAGATGGCCAGCAACAGGATGTGCAGGGTGAGCGCCACCACCTGGGAGACGGCAATGCTGGCCACCGCGACCGGGGCGGGGATCTTCCTGCGCTGCAGGTACCGTACGTTCAGCGCGACGCCGCCGACCGCGGCGGGCGTCACCAGCGTGACGAACGAACTGGCGAGCTGGACCAGTATGGTCCGGATGAAGCCGAGGCGCTCGGCGACGAACCCCGACACGGACAGCGCCGCGCCGACGTACGTCGCCGTAGAAAGCGCCAGCGCCACGAGGCCCCAGCGCCAGTCCGCCTTCTCGAGCAGCCGCCCGAGACTGGCCTGGGCGAGCTCGCCCGCGAGCAGGTACACGGCGGCGACGCTCGCCACGAGCGTCACCAGGGTGCGCGCGCGTATGCGCTCGAGCTGTACCGGCACGACCTCGCCGCTCGGCACGGCCGCCTGCAGCGCCTTGCGCAGCGCGGGGAGCACGTCGCGGCGGCGGCGCAGCGCGTGCCTGGTGGAGCGGACGAGCGCGACCGGCTGCAACAGCGGGAGCACGGTGGCGAGCCCGTTCCCGCCGATCTGCTCGATCGCGAGCTGCGCCGACTTCTCCGGCCCCACGTGCAGCGCCAGCTCGACCATGAGCTGGGCCTGATCGAGGTGCACCTGCAGCTCGCTGGCCGCGACGTCGCCGTCACCCGGGTTGAGCAGCATCACCTGCCCGTCGGCGGCGAACATGATCCGGTCGGCGCTGAGCCCGCGGTGGGTGACGTGATGGGCGTGCAGCCGGGTCACCGTGTCCCATACGCACTTCAGCTCCGCGTCGGTGCACCGGTCCCGCTCCGCCAGCGTCGTGCCGACGCAGTGGTCGTAGGCGAGCATGGCGGCCTCGGCTCCGACCTGCGCCAGCGTACGCAGCCGGGGCGTGGGCACGTTCGCCTCTTGCGTCGCGTAGGAGAGCAGCGCACGGCGCTCGAGCGACCGGTCGACCGACAGCGAGAAGCCGCGCGCGACCTGCCGGCGCACCCGGACAAAGCGGTACAGCCGATAGAACGTGCCCGCCGCCTGCTGGTCCCGGTCGAACACCACCACGTCGAGGTGACCGCCGTCTCGGGTCGTCACCTCGTAGTTCCTTGACCCGGCCAGGCCGGCGCTCGGCTGCGGCACCCGCCGGATCGCGGTCACCTCCACGTCACCGGTGGACAGCGCCCCGGCGATATCGAGCGCGGGCGGTCGCTGCGACGCCACGCCCGCGCCGTACCTGACGGCCAGCCCGATCGCCCGGCCGGCGAGCAGCGTGGTCAGGATGGAAAGGCCGGTGATGTTCAGGACCGCGAGCTGCACGATCGCGTACACGCCGATCGCCACGCCGAGCGCGTTCCGCCAACCGGGACGCCCGGTAAGCCCGATCATCGTGATGAAGGCGACCAGGCCGACCAGGTACGGGTCGAGGGCGTCGACGTGGCTTGAGCCGGGATGCGACATGATGATCGCGTAGTAGAGCCGGGCGGCGGCGGGCCGCTTGAGCAGGATGTTGGCGATCTCGGCCGCCAGGCCCGCCGCGACGCCGGTCGCCACCGCCTCGCTGACCCGGCGGACCTGACGCCGGAAGAGCAGGCTGATGCCGAGCACCGCGGGGAGGATGAACAGGGCGAACAGGGCGACCGGGGGTGCGATGTCGAGGAGAGCCGACGGTAGCCGCTTGCTGGCGCCCACGATGTCGATCTCCACCCCGGTCGTGGTGGCGCTCGCCGCGACGGCGGCCACCGCGAGCACGACGATCCAAAAGCAGGTAATGACGCAGCGCAGCGCGTCGACCGGCTTCCGGATTCGGCGTTCCAGGTGGTCGGTGACCTGGATCGCGGTGGACTGCGGCACGGGAAGATCGTACTGAACCGCCCCTTTCCCTTGGCCACTGCTACCTTGACCACTGCTACCTTGACCACGAGGCCGGACGCGAACAAGACGCGACACGACCCGGGTCGCAGCCGACCCGGGCCGTGTCGCGTTCTCGTAGCGAGAAGACAGGACTAGAAGTCCATGTCCCCGCCGCCGGGGGCGGCAGGAGCAGCCGGCGTCTTCTCCGGCTTCTCCGCGATGACCGCCTCGGTGGTGAGGAACAGCGCCGCGATCGACGCCGCGTTCTGCAGCGCCGAGCGGGTGACCTTCGCCGGGTCGATGATCCCGGCCGCGAACATGTCGACGTAGTCGCCCGTCGCCGCGTCCAGTCCCTCGCCCGGGGGCAGGGTCTTCACCTTCTCGACCACGACGCCGCCCTCAAGGCCGGCGTTGACCGCGATCTGCTTCAGCGGCGCCTCGACGGCAACCCGCACGATCTGCGCGCCGGTCGCCTCGTCGCCCGACAGGTCCAGCTTGCCGAACGCGGGGATGGCCGCCTGCAGCAGCGCGACGCCGCCGCCGGGCACGACACCCTCTTCGACCGCGGCCTTGGCGTTGCGCACCGCGTCCTCGATGCGGTGCTTGCGCTCCTTGAGCTCGACCTCGGTCGCCGCGCCCGCCTTGATGACGGCCACGCCGCCGGCCAGCTTGGCCAGCCGCTCCTGCAGCTTCTCGCGGTCGTAGTCGGAGTCGGTGTTGTCGATCTCGGT
>Ga0102924_1001107_pt1 | contig 31772 bp, 23 predicted proteins | sample PaiPotPPM11metaG_FD_80116 | JGI IMG/M metagenome (GOLD analysis project Ga0102924, IMG submission 80116) | Iron sulfur acid spring bacterial and archeal communities from Banff, Canada, to study Microbial Dark Matter (Phase II) - Paint Pots PPM... ... | reverse complement strand
GTTCCTGGGGCGGGCGCGGAGGCCACGGGAGCCGCAGCGGCGCTGGATCGAGCGGCGGATCGGCGAGCGGCGGCAGCAGCAGCGGTGGGACCGGCAGCAGCAGCAGCACCAGCGGCTCCGGCGGCAGCGGCGGGTCGACCAGCGGAGGGACGAGCAGCACGAGCAGCTCCGGCAGCAGCGGCGGCTCGAGCAGCGGTGCGCCGGTGAGCTGGCCGAGCGACGCCTGCAAGGCGATGACGGCGAGCCTCCTCGGGAAGATGAGCCGCCAGCAGAAGGCGGGGCAGATGGTCTTGGCGCTGAACCCGGCCAGCGCCGACCAGATGAACCTCCAGCCCGGTTCCGTGTTCGTCGGCGGCAGCGACATGCCTCCGACGGGCAACGCGCCGCAGGACTGGGCCAGCTGGACCGACGGCTTCTTCCAGATCGGGGTCGGCTCGCCGCAGGGTATCCCGGAGATCTTCGGGGCCGACTCGGTTCACGGCGTCAACCACCCGAGCGGCACCACCATCTTCCCGCACAACGCGGGCCTGGCGTCGTCGCGCGACGCGGCGCTGGTGACCCAGGTCGGGCAGATCACCGCCCTCGAGTCGGCCGCGCTCGGCATGACGATGACCTACGCGCCCCAGGCGAGCGTCGCGTGGGATTCGCGCTGGGGGCGGTTCTACGAGAGCTTCAGCGAGGACGTGGCCTGGGCGGCCGAGATGGAGCAGGCCGCGGTCATTGGGCTGCAGGGAGCCGGAGGCCTGGGGACCGGCACACCGGGCATCATCGCCTGCGCGAAGCACTGGGCCGGCGACGGCCAGGGGACGGCCGGGACCTCGCACACCGGGGGCGTCGTCGATCGCAGCGACATCCAGATAGACCTCCCCACGATGGAGAAGTACGGCTTCGCCGCCTACCTCCCGGCGATCGCGTCCGGACTGGGGTGCGTGATGATCACCGATACGACGTGGAACGGGCAGTATGTCACCTCCAGCCACCAGATGATCACCGACCTGCTCAAGACGATGTACGGCTTCCAGGGGATCGCGATGACCGACTGGAACGCGCAGGCCGCCGCCGGCGGCTACGACGCCGTCGTCAACGCCGGCATCGACATGTTGATGCAGCCCAGCGCCTGGCAGGACGCAGTCAACTCCATCGCCGGCTCCACGAACATCCCCGATTCGCGCATCGACGACGCCGTCACGCGCATCTTGAACGTGAAGTGCCAGTCCGGCCTCTTCAACTTCAAGCGCGACCCATCGCTCATGGCCAGCGTGGGCTCCGCCGAGCACCGCGCCGTCGCACGCAAGGCCGTCGCCGAGTCGCTGGTCGTGCTGCAGAACAACAACGGAGTGCTGCCGCTCAAGAAGGGGACCAACATCTGGGTGGGCGGCGGCGGCGCCAACAGTCTCGACATCCAATGCGGAGGCTGGACGATCAACTGGCAGGGCGCCGGCAGCCAGACGCAAGGCACGACGATCGCTCAGGCGATCGGAAAGGTCGCGTCGCCCGTATCCAGCATGGGCGGTGCGGACGCGATCGTCGTCGTTCTGGGCGAGGCGCCGCACGCGGAGACCCCGGGCGACAGTCCGACGATCAACACCATTCCCGCGGCCGACTTCACGACGCTTCAGCAGGCTCGCGCCTCCGGCAAACCGGTCGTCGCGATCATCCTCAGCGGACGGCCGGTGCAGATCGCCGACAATCTGACCAACGCAGACGCGTGGATCGCCGGCTGGCTGCCGGGGACCGAGGGCGACGGCGTCGCGGACATCCTCTTCGGCGACGCGCACCCCACGGGGAAGCTGAGCCACAGCTGGCCGAAGGACGACTCGCAGGACAACCTGATGACGTGCTGCAACGGGAACTACATGCCGCTGTTCCCGCTGGGGTTCGGGCTGACCTATTAGAGACGACGACAGCCGGGACGACGCAGCGGACTGAGAGTCCTCGACCGGGCCCGGGTCCGGCGCATTTCCGGGCCGAGAGCAACGCGGGGACCCGGCTGACGAGGCGCGGCCGGCCCTCGTCGACCGCGCGGGTCACCGCAGGGAGCGGCAACGAATGGCTACAAATGTTGCGCGCCGGCGACGATCCGTCGGGAGTCCCCCGGGGCGGTGTGGAGAAGTCCCGAAGGCGACTCGGGAAACTGCGGCTGGCCCCAAGGGGCGGCGCTGGCCCATAGTTCGCACGGCCGCGCGCCATGATCGCCCTCCCGCGCCCGCTCCCCGCGCTTTCGTTTCCGCTGCTCGCCCTACTACTCGGTTGTTCGAGTACAACCGGGCCTGACGCGAGCGGCAGCTCGGAACCAGGGGTCGACGGCGGGAGCGGGGACGCGACGCAGACCAGCGATGCGCACGCGCCGCTCGACACCGGCTCCGCGGCCCAGGAGTCCTCCGCGCCGGGTTCCCCCGACGACGGGTCGAGCGCCGACACGGGAACCCCCAGCGGAGGCGACTCGGGCTCGCAGCCCGGCCCGGTCACCAAGACCGACGCGATGATCGACTGGAAGCACTGGAACTACACGCTCAACTCCGACAACACGATCCAGGACTACAGCGCCGGCCCGCGCAGCATCGTCGACCAGATGTTCGCGGTGATCGTCCTCGAGAACGACTGGCTAAAGGTCACGCTCCTCCCGGAGTACGGCGGGCGAATCCTGTCGATCCTGTACAAGCCCACCGGCCACGAAGAGCTCTACCAGAACCCCGTCGGCGCGCCGTACGGGTACATGGCGGGCGACTTCTTTTACAACTGGCTCATGGTCTACGGCGGCATCCTGCCCACGTTGCCGGAGGCCGAGCACGGCAAGACCTGGCTGCTCCCCTGGACCACCACCATCGACGACCAAACGCCCGACCACGTCTCGGTGCACATGAGCTTGACCGACAACATCGCCCCGACTTCGGTCACGCCAGCCAAGTTCAATTACGGAACTACCGGCTTGAAGTGCGACGCCACGGTCACGCTCTACCGCAATCGATCCAGCATCGACCTGGCCATCCAGCTCACGAACACGCACACGAGTGACATCAACTACGAGTACTGGACGCTCACGACGCTGTCCCCCGGCTCGGACCCGGCCAACCCGGCGGCGACCGGCAACACCGAGATCATCGCGCCCATCCCGCAGATTCAGACCACCTGGGGCGGGTGGCTCTCCGGTCCCGAGTACCGGACCTGGGATCAGAGCCTGTCTCTATTCTCCAACTGGCAGGACCAGGGGATCATCTATGCATACCCCGCGGCGACACAGCCCTGGTGGGGCGTCATCAATCACGACGCCCACGAAGGGATCTTCCGCATCGCCGACAACACACAGACCCCCGGCCTGAAGATGTGGACCTGGGGCTACCAGCAGAGCCAGATCAACCCGAGCGATCCCAACAACGCCGCCAACAGCGCGCGCCCGTACATCGAGCTGTGGGGAGGCGTGAGCCACCAGTTCTTCACGCCGGTGACGCTCGCGGCCGGAGCGGGCAAGCAGTGGACCGAGAGCTTCCTGCCCACCGTGGGGCTCGACCAGGTGACCGGGGCCAGCGCAGACGGCGCGGCGTACGTCTCGGCGCAGACCAGCGGCGGAAACGTCACCTTCGCGGCGGACTTCTTCTCGGCGCACCCCGGCATGGCCGTGACGGGCACGCTGTCGCTCGATGGTCAGGCGCTCGGCACCGCCGCGACGATCGTCAGCGACCCGAAGATGCCGTCGCACTTCACGGCGACCCAGAGCGCCGCCTCGATCGCCGCGGGCATGCACCAGATCAAGTTCGTCGCGACCGGCGGGGGCGCGACGCTCCTGTCGGCGTCGACGACGTATACGATGTGAGCGGCGCCCTCGGTGCCGCTGTCGGGCGTCGCCACGACGCGAGCACGCTCTCCGGTCGAGCGCCTCCGTCGGGCACGGCCCTCGCCTCGAATGCTCGCCCGATGGTCAATTCGTGGAGAACGCCGTTCCCTGGCCGCCGCCGCCCATCCCATTGATGATGTTGTGGATGGCACCCCCCTGGTTCGAGAAGGTCATCAGGTGGGTCATGACAATCCCGGTCGCGCTCGGGGTCTCGTAGGCGTTGTCGGCGACCGCGTTGAAGAACGCATAGACGCCCAATCCGGTCCCAAGATGGGTCGTGACGCTGTCCGCCACCTTGTAGGAGGCGTAGCCGTTCGCGGTGGGAGACTCCTTCCAGGCCGCCGTCGCGTCGTACGGCATTTCCGACTGGTACATGTAGACCGCGCCACCGTTGCCGTTCCACATCGTCTGGTACTTCTCGTGGTGCTCGACGAACAGGCCGTAGGCGGTGACGTCGTTTCCGTTCACGACGATGCCGCTGTCGCTCACGTTCTGGTCCCAACCGACGCCGCTACCGTGATCCGCGCGCCAGAGCCAGCTGTTGTCGATGATCACGTTGTTGCTGTTGATCGTGAAGCAGCTCGACGCAGTGCCGGGTATGTTGCCGCCGATCCGGCAGTGAATGTCGAAGAGGGCCGTCGGATTCTTCGAGTGATCCGCGGCGCTGCCGGTGGCGCCGACCTGCAGCAGCGTCTGCGTGGTCGTCGCTCCCGCTTCGATGAGCAGCCCGGCGAGCGACACGCCGTCCACGTCGTCGACCGACACCACGGCGTTGCCGCCCGTCGGAGTGAGCACGGGTAGACCCATACCCAGCACCACCGTGTTCGCCGCGGTGACGTGGATCGGGGAGTCGAGCTTGTAGTTGCCCGGGGTGAGGATCAGGTGCTTGCCGCCGGCCAGGGCCGCGTTGATCGTGGTCGCCGTGTCGGTCGGTTTGGCCACGTAAAATCGATCGATCGACAGCGGGGAACCTGGCGGCATGTTGGAGGCCCAGCTCGTTCCCGTCGCCGCGGTCTTCAGGTACGGGACCATGACGAGGTAGTTGCCGCTGCTATCGATGTAGAGGAACGGCTTCTCGCGCAGGATCGGCGTGGCAGCGACGACGGTCAACGGCGGCTGCGGCCAGCTCGGCTGCGGAGGACTCATGTCGCCGACGAACACCATGTTCCAGTTGCCGCCCTGCCAGCCGCCGAGGCTGTCGTTCCGCGTGAGAAACTGCTGCTGCGAGCCCGAACTGGTGGTCCCGTCGATAGCGGTATCCGCGATGAACCCGCCGCTCGTAGAGTTGCCGTCGTCGAGGTGGACATCCCCCTTGATGTGCGCGCGACGCATCGCAGTTCCCTGCGATACCGACCAAATGGCCACACCGTTATCGATGGCCGCAGTCGGGGTCAGCGAGAAATTCTCGACCGTTCGCCAGAAATTGACCAATCCGCCGTGGGCGCTTACCGCGCCAGTGATGGCGACGTCGTCGGGCGACTGCCCCAGCCCGATGACGTGCGTGTAATAGCCGACCTTCACGCCGACGTTGTATTGCCCCGGCTTGAAGAGGAGCGCGTACCCGTTGGTGTCGAACTCGTCGCCCTGCATGCTCGCGTTCACCATGTCGACCTGACTTTGGATGTTCGTCACCGAAGGGTCGAAGATGAGCACGTGAGAGCCGAAGTCGGGGGCCGGGCCGGGCGGAACGGAGCCGCCGCCGCAGGTCGGTGTGGTCGTCCAGCTCGGCGGGCAGTTGTTGCCCGGAGGTCCTCCCCCTTCCATCGTTCCCGGCGCACCCGCGTCCGTGCCCGCCGCACCCGCGTCCGTGCCCGCCGCACCCGCATCGGGCTGGCCGGGCGCCGAGCCACCAGCGTCGGGCGGCAATCCAGGGGGGAGGCCCGCGTCCGCCGAGGGAGACCCCGCGTCCGCCGAAGGAAACCCACCGTCCCCCGAGCTACCGACGTCGCCCCCTCCCGAGCATGCTGGCGCGAACGCGAGCGCGGCGGCGGCGGCGGCGGAAATTCGAATCGCGATCTTGTGGTCGAAGCTCATATTTGCACCATCGTCACGGGTCGAAACCCGCGCACGTGTTGTCGTGGCGGCTAGCTCGGGGCGCAACGTTCCCGGGCCGCCCGCCAGCAAGAAGTTTGCCCGCTCGCGGCCGTCTGAATGGCATGGTCCCGACAACCGGCGATCCAAAGCGACCGGACAGCCGGAAGGGGCGCAAATCGGTTGCAGGCGCCCTCCGGGCGAAACAGAGCCTAGGGAAAAAGTAGGATCGGGTCGACGCTCGAAGCTCCTTGGACGACAAGGCTTGCGTGCTCGGTGGTCGTCGACCGTGCTCTCAGGCGCGGTGTCGGTCGGCTCGAGCCTTGCTAGGGGCACGACGGCGACCCATGCCAACCCCCAAGCCTGGATTCGTTCTTCTCGGTGCCTTGAGCGCGGCACTCATCATTTTCTCGCTTGGCTGCTCGTCCAATGCCGCTCCGGGAGAGCAGTCTTCTGGGGACGACGCATCGAGCGGCGGCGGAGGGGGCGGCGGAGACAGCGCCACCTCCCCCGGCAGCGATGCAGGAGGACCAGGGTCCGATGCTTCCGTGGACTCTGGGGGAGGGATGGGACCCGACGGGTCGCAACCACCGTCCGCCGACGGGTCGACCGACGGCGGTTCGATGGGCGGCGACGGGGGAACCCCCATAGGCTCGGCGAGCGACGCCGCGATCATGGGCTGGCCGCCGGCGGATGCGGCCGCGATCGCGCCTCCGGACTTCGGACCGAACGTTCTGATCTTCGATCCGTCCATGTCGGCGACCGCCGTTCAGGGCCAGCTCGATACGGTGTCCGCCTCGCAGAACGCTCCCGATTCGCCGAGTACCACCGGCGCGCCGTACGGCGCGGAATACAGCACGAACCGCTACGCATACTTCTTCAAGCCGGGGAAGTACAGCGCGGACGTCAAGATCGGGTACTACGTTCAGGCCCTCGGGCTCGGTCATTCTCCGGATGACGTGACGATCACCGGCGCCGTTCGGTCCAAGGCGGACTGGCGCTTGGACAGCCCGGGCGACGCGCTCCTCAACTTCTGGCGCGGCGCGGAGAACATCGCGGTGACTCCCCAGATCGCGCAGGACTCGAACACCGACGTCTGGGCGGTATCCCAGGGCACTCACCTCCGCCGGATGCACGTCATGGGAAACATGGTGCTGTCCGACGGAGGCTATTCGAGCGGCGGGTTCATCGCCGACTCGCAGATCGACGGTCAGATCAGCAGCGGGAGTCAGCAGCAGTTTCTCTGCCGGAACACCAACCTCTCGAACTGGCAGGGCAGCTCGTGGAACTTCGTTTTCGTGGGCGATGGACAGTCGCCCTCCGGCAGCTGGTCGTCCAACGGGTACACCGTCGTGGGCAGCACGCCGGTGGTGCGCGAGAAGCCGTTCCTGTTCGTCGAGAGCAACGGGAACTACTACGTGATGGTGCCCGCGCTAAAGAGCATGAGCCAGGGCCCGAGCTGGTCGACACCCGCCGCGCCGGGCTACTCGCTCCCCATCGACCAGTTCTACATCGCGCACCAGGGGACCGACACCGACGCGACGATGAACGCCGCGCTGGCCCAGGGCAAGCACCTGCTCTTGACCCCGGGGATCTACCACCTCGCCAGTCCCCTCAAGGTGACCAACCCCGGCACCATCGTGCTCGGGCTGGGGATGTCGAGCCTGGTGCCCGACAACGGCAACGCCGCGATCACCGTCGCAGATGTCGACGGCGTGACCATCGCAGGGTTCATCCTCGACGCGAACGCCACGAGCTCCCCGACGCTTCTGCAGATCGGCGATACCGGCAGCTCCCAGGATCATTCGAAGAATCCGACTGCGATCTTCGACGTTCACTGCCGCGTGGGCGGCTACATCCCCGGGACGGCCGCCAGCTGCATCACGATCAACAGCAGCGACGTGATCCTCGACAACTCCTGGCTGTGGCGCTCCGACGACGGCGCCGGCGTCGGCTGGGGGCAGAACGACAGCGCCACGGGGCTCATCGTGAACGGTGATCGCGTCAGCGCCTACGGCCTCTTCGTCGAGCACTTTCAGCAGTACCAGACGATGTGGAACGGCAACGACGGCGTCCTCTACTTCTACCAGTCGGAGATGCCCTACGACGTCCCCGATCAAGCGAGCTGGCAGCACGGCGGCGTGAACGGGTATGCGTCGTACAAGGTCGCCGACACGGTGACCACGCACGACGGGCGCGGGCTCGGCGTCTACTGCGTGTTCAACGCCTCGGTGGTCTCCGACAACGCCGTCGAGACGCCGACGGCCGCGGGGGTCTCGATGCAGGACATCGTCACGACGCGCTGGGGCGGGGCGAGCGGCAGCGGCATCCAGCACATCATCAACGGCACCGGAAACGCCGTGAACGACAGCAGCATGTCGGCGCGCACGCCGTGACAACCATGGTCCGGGGCGCGCTCGGTTTGCTTCTGGCGACGGGTCTCATGGCGCTTGCCGGGTGCAGTGACTCGACCTCCCCCGCGGGCCCGAGCGGATGGAGCGGGGGGACTGCCACCGACGCGTCGGGCTCGGACGACGCGGCCGGATTCGACCGCGACGCAACGACGGGCGGCGACGCGAGCGGGGGCGCTGACAGCGACGCGACATCGGGGAACGCCTCGGATGGAAGCGGCACGCCCGACGCCCCCGCGACGAGCAACGACAGCGCGACGAGCAACGACAGCGCGACGAGCGACGACAGCCAGACCGGGGACGCCGAGGCGACCGATTCTGCAGCTGGACTCACTCTCCCCGTTCAGCGTGGCGGCCTGGATGTCCTCGAATTCGGCAACCTCCAGTTTGCCGTGAACCCCGCGATCGGTGCTCGCGTCGTCAGCTTCAAGCTGGATGCCGACGAGCTACTGACCGACGCGTCCGTAAACAGCACGTACTTTGGCTCGAGTCTGTGGACCAGCCCCGTCACCGATTGGTCGGGACTGGCGAACGGCCTTCCACCGGCCGCATTGGATGCCGATCCGTATACGACGACCGTGAGCGCGGCCGGCGTCATCACGGCCACGAGCAACCCGGTGACGATAAACAGCAAGACCTTTACGGTCACGAAGGTGTTCACCGCGGACATACCCAACCAGGCCATCGTCATCGACTACAAGATCAACAACACGGGCGGGGCGGCTTTTTCAATTGCGGCCTGGGAGGTCACGCGCGTCTTCGGCGGCGGGCTCACATTTTTCCAGACCGGCACTACCATCGAGCCCAACATCAGCGCCCAGACCATGCAGTTCCAGCAAGCGCTGGGAGACACCTGGTACGACAATACGACCGAAGTCGCGGGCAACGGGGACTCCCAGAGCTTTTTTGATACGCCCGGGGGCTACTTGGCACACGATGCCCCGAACGCCAACGGCGACCTCCTCTTCATAAAGACATTCCCGGTCATCACCGTGGCGATGGCTCCGCCCGGCCAATTGCCTGCAGCAATCTATTCTAACGACCCTCCCAACTACAACGAGGTGGAGGAGCACAGTGCCTACACGTCGATCGCGCCCGGAGCAACGTACACGCAGACGGTGCACTGGTACTTGCGTCGCCTGCCGATCGGCACCGATCGCAGCGTTGGCAGCGCTGCCCTCGTCGCCGCGGTCAAGGCGGTGATCGGAAAATAGGCAACGCTCGGCCGCGAAGCGGTGGGCACCGCGTCACATCCGATGCACGGCCCACAAGATCCCTTGATGCACAAGCCGCCGGAAGATCGGCTCACCGTAGCGCGCCATCTCGTCTCCCTGGACGCTGTAGAACATGCGCCCCTCCAATGTTCCGGTCGGGTCGCAGAAGAAAATCATTTGATACGGCCCCTTGGATACGCGGCCTGAAATTGGTCGACGGCGAGATTCGCCGCGCCAAATTCCGACATGTCGTCGCTGCTGCTGGCACGCCGGGATCGAGTCGTGGTGAAAGCCGGGCGTCTTGCCGAGAACGAGAATCCGGAAAGGCCGGCAAAGGCCAATGCGGCACCTCTCCGAGCGTGCATGTTCGAACGCCTCCCGACGATTGGGCTGTCCGGAAAAACTCTACCGGCTTGCGATGAGAGTGCCTGAAAACCGTGCACCGGACTGCGCGCGCTGAGGGCGTCGACGCCGCACGATAACCGTCCCTGCCCGCCCGGCCCACGACAGGCCCGTGCCGTGCTCGCTGGCGCGGGATTGACCGCGCGATCGTTTGCTAGCGAGCGAGTAGCTGGCCGCAGGGCCTCCGGCCGTGCAAGGCGGTCAGTCTCCCGAGACTCGTCACCACGTGCTCGCGCGCGCTGGTGAGGATCGCGCTCGCGCCTTCATGACTCGCGTCGATAGTCGGAACATGGTTACGTCGTGGATCGCGGTCGCACCATTCGTCTTATGTCGTCCTCATTTTCGGACCGTGCCGCCGCACAGAAAGCCCTTTGGAGCCGAACGTTCGGCTTCAAGGCGCGAGCCTTGCATGGGATCACAATGTTCCGTCGACGTCAAACGGACCGCTGCGTCAAGAACGTATCCATGGAGTCATCTTTGTATCTTGGCTGACGCATGGTTCAAACACCGTTAGACCGTCACATGGGGGTTCGCAAAACACCACCGACCCACAAATCACGAGCAAGTCTCTCCGCGTCGCGGTTGACCGTTTGCGCTCCCCTGATTTGATCATGCCGCGTGAATCGCTGAACCGTCTCCTCGCAGTATTTCTGCCCGCGCTCGCCGTCTGCCCCGCCTGCTCTGCATCGGGGCCTTCCTCGTGGGATCTCGTCGACGCCGGTGTGCCCCCGGAGGGCGGGGGCGATGGCGCGGTTGGCGGGGATGGGGCTGGGGACGATGACGAAAGGGAGGCGTCGTCTACGCCTCCTCCCCCCGGAGACGACTCTTCGAGCCCTCTGGAAGGGTCGGTCCCGGCCCCCGATGGAACTACCCCGACGGGGTGCGGCACGACCCCCACACGCGGCGCAGCCCTGCCGTATCAGGAATACGAGGCGGAGAGCGCTTCGACGAACGGGACGCTGATCGGACCGAGCCGTGCAGTCAACGACGCGGACGTCTTCAACAGTATCGCCGGCGAGTCGTCGGGGCGCCAGGCCGTCAAGCTCGCGGCGACTGGCCAATATGTAAAGTTCACGACCACCTGTGCGGCCAATTCGATAGTCGTGCGATACGTCCTTCCGGACTCGTCCGACGGCACGGGCACGAGCGCCACGCTCGGGCTCTACGTCGGCGGCGCCCGCGTGCAGAGCCTCGCGCTGACGTCGCATTACGCCTGGGCTTACGGAAACCCGATCACTACCGACGCCACGACGAACAACCCGAGTGACGGCTACGCACGCCACTTCTACGACGAGGTGCGCGTCTTGCTCCCCAGCGACATCCCCGCGGGAACCACCGTGGCGCTGCAGCAAGACGCGTCCGATACCGCCGGTTACTACGTCATCGACCTCATCGATCTGGAAGAGGTCCCGCCCGCGGCCAGCCAACCTGCGAATTCGCTGTCGATCACCACCTGCGGAGCCACGCCCGACGACGGTACGGACGACGGTGTCGCCATCCTGAATTGCTTGAACGAGGCCTCGAAGGGCGGCATGGTCGCCTGGATCCCCGAGGGGACGTTCGATAACGCGGGGACCTCGCTCGCGGTGAATGTCACCGTCCGAGGAGCGGGCATGTGGCGTTCGACGATCCGCGGCGCCTCGGCGTACTTTTACTGCCCTGGCGGCCCCTGCAGCTACTCGGACCTTTCGCTCTACGGCGAGGTCACCCTTCGGGATGACGCGCATGGCGTCCACGCCATCGGCGGGGCGTTCGGTTCGGGCTCGAAGGTCGAGAACGTGTGGATGGAGCACTTCACCGTGGGCGCCTGGATTGGAGAGGCGAAAGCCCCGCAGACCACGGACATGACCATTAGCGGGTGTCGCGTACGAGACCTCTACGCCGACGGGATCAACCTCAACACGGGAACAAGCAACACCATGGTGAAGCAGTCTCACGCGCGCGGCACCGGCGACGATTCGTTCGCGTCCTGGTCGAGCGGCCCGGCGAATGCCGGCAACACTTTCCAGTTCGACACAGCGCAATCGCCCTGGCGAGCGAGCTGCTTTTCGATCTATGGAGGCACGAACATCACGATAGAAGACAGTGTGTGTGCCGACGGCATTACCTATCCCGGCATTTTTGTGGACCTGGAATTCGGTTCGACCGCGTTCAGCGGTGCAACGTCGGTCCTCCGCGACGACGTCCTCCGTTCGGGAGGCGATATGTTTCAGAGGGGCTGGGGCGGAGTGACGGTGGCGGGCCCCCAGATGCCCTCGACTCCCATCGCGGGGGTGACGATCAGCGGCGTCAACGTCGTTGGTGCGACGTTTGCGGGGGTCTATCTGTTCGGACCGAACGATCCCATCCAGAACCTCGTACTCGACGATGTCACCATCTCGCAGCCGGGGACCTACGGGATCCTGGTCGACCCTTACACCAGCGGGAATGCGACGGCTTCGACCGTCGTCGTTACGAACCCGGGCTCCGGGGGGTTGGACAACGGAGCGATGAGCGCGTTCACTCTCGCCCGCGGCGCCGGCGACGTCGGGTGGTAGCGGCTACCCGCAGCCGAGAAGTGGTCGCCGCAGGACCGAGACGTTCGCTTGACGGTCGCCGGAGTGGGCGCGGTGAGGGGAAGCTGGCGGCCGTGGACCAGCGCTCCTGATCGGAGAGGCCCATCAGAGACCCCCCACGACCTGATTCGCCGGAACGAGGATCAAGGCCGACTGGGGCGGCACGCTCAGCTCCAGAGTACCGTCGGCGCTCACGCGATATGGCGTGTGGCCGGGATCGAGTACGTCGACGAGCAGCGTTCCGGGAGACGCTTGGACGCGCATGACGCCGCCGTCGCCGCGCGTCTCGCTGGTCTTGAAGTCGTTCGTGTTCATGACGATTAGCGCGTAGGCGCCGCTCCCGGCGTCGCCCGCCGCGCGCTCGAAGGCGAAGATGCCGGCGTCCTCCTCCTGCGCCACGTGCGGCGTCGACCACACGACCGACGTGTCGCCGAGGCGCAGCGCCGGGTAGGCGTGGCGGATGTGCGACAGGGCGGCGATGTGCTGGAAGGTGGCGCCGTCGGTCGCGAATCCGGTGGGCCACAACGGTTCGCGATTGGCGGGATCATTGCCGCCGGCGAAATCCTGCTCGGTGCCATAGTACAGGCACGGGATGCCTTCCTCGGTGAATAGCAGGGTGAGCGCGTTTCTGAGCGCGCCAACGTCCCCCTCGGAGCCGAAGAGAAAGCGCTCCACGTCATGGTTGTCGATGAAATTCACGAGCGCCTTGTAGGGCGCCACTCCGATCCCGCCCGGCTGGGCTTGCGTACCGTAGTGCGTCGTCTTCTGCTGCCAGAGGGCGGCGATTGCGTCGGTGCCCCGCGCTCTCGCGCGGTCGTGGGCGTCTTCGAAGACGTCCCGGAACACGGCGTAGTGTTGTGAGAAGTAGAACACGCTGTCGAGCGCGCCGGGGCCGGTGTAACTGCCGAGCAACTGATCATTTCCATCCAGCGCCTCCCCGAACATGAAAAACCTGCTCTTGCCGCGGTTCGCGAGCCGCGCGCGCGTAGCTCCGGCGAAGACCGGCCAGAAGTCGTTCTCGATGTGTTTGACAGTGTCGATGCGGTAGCCGTCGAAGTCGACCTTCTCGACCCAGGTGGCGAACGCGTCGACCAGCGTGGCGCGCACCTCGGGAAGCTCTGTGGCCAGGTCTTTGAGGCCTCCGGTGAAGTCGCCCAGCGTTCGCTGCGCGACGTCGTCGAAGTTCTCGATGTGCCCGAAGCCGTGATACGCGCCCGCCGTCGCGAGGATCCCCGGCTGCGGCCGGATGCGCTCGATGCTCGGATCGTCGAAGAACAGGATGGGAGCGCGGCCGCTCGGGCCGAGCTGCGTGTAGGCTTGGACGCCCCCCGGCGACCATGGCGGATCGTACTCGCTGATCTGCACCACGGGGTCCATCGTGTTCCCGCTGCCGTTGACGTAGTCGTCGGGCCGGTTGTTCCGATTGATGTCGTAAAAGAAAACCTGGCCCATGTGGTTGCACACGATGTCGAGGACGACCTTCATCCCGATCCGATGAGCGTGCGAGACCAGCGAGCGGAGCGACGCGAGATCGCCGAAATGGGCGTTGAGCTTCGTGAGGTCTTGCTGCCAGTAGCCGTGGTACGAATCGATATCGGCGTCCGTCTCCACGTTTTGGACGATCGGCGAGATCCACATCGTCGAAATGCCGAGCGCCTGCAAATAGCCGAGGTGATCCTCGATGCCTCGCCAGTCACCGCCCTGGTAGAGGGCCAAGTCGCCGGGGTGCACGCGGAAGTCGTTGTTCAGGTCTCCGTCGGCGAATCGGTCGACAATCACCTGGTAGATGATCTCGTTGCGCCAATCGTCGACGTGGGTCGCCAGCGACGGCTCGGTCGCGTCGGCCGGGACGGAGAGGCATCCTCCGCCGGGCATGCCCGCGCACCCGACGGCAAGGACCCAGGGACTCCATCTCCGCGGCAGCTGTTCGATCACGAGTCGCCTCCTTCACGGATAAGACGAGGAGTTGAACCACCACTCCGCGCCGAGCGCGAGAAACTGCACGATCCCGCGCTGATTGATCGCGTCTTCCGTCGGATAGAGTTCTCGCGCGGCCGGGTTGCGTGCCGTCAGCGCGTAAATCAGGCGGACCTGCGGACGCGCGTACGATCCGCGGCCGCTCGGGGAGAAGTACGGGATGACTCCGGCCCGCCACTCGACGGCCGTGAGCGGCTGATCCGTCTGCGGATCGAGAAGCGCGTACCGCCTCGCCTCGAAGGCTCCCTCGAATGCAATCCCCCACCGATCGCCGAGGTACACCTGCGGTCGAAAGGCCAGGACGCCTTCGTCGTACTTCTGCGAAGTCGTCGGGGACGGGCTTCCGTCCCGGAACGAGCGGAAGTACGCGCCGACGAGGAGGCCAAAGGGTCCTTGCTCGTAGTTGGCCCCGAGGGCCGCGAGTGTCTCGCTCGAGCCGCGTGTCGTTCGGTCGCTCGCAAACGTCAAGGGTACTGACAGAGGGTCGTACGCCGCGATTCCCTCCGCATGCCGCACGAAGACCTGCACGAAGGTGTTGCGTCGGCCAGTGAAATACGCGACCTCACCGCCCGCCAGCCAGCCCCAGTCGGTCGGCAGGGCCGTCTGTCCGGGTGGCGCCACGGTTGTGTCGGTGTACACACCTGCGGCGAGTTCTTGGGTCTCCGCGTACAGAACGAGCTTCAGACCGTCGGGGCCGTGGCCCGGGCGCGTCGCGAGATGGGTGACCTTGAGGGTCTCGATCGTTCGGGGTCGATCGAGGCTCGTGATGTTCGTGGACGTGGGCCCCTGCTGGGGGGTCAGAGCGGCCGGAAGCGGAGCCGGAATCTGCTCGTACTGGTAAGTAGACGAGAGCCTCTGGAGGCCGGCGTGAGCCGCAACGACCGTCTCGGCGCCCGGCGCCCAGCGAAGCCGGTAGCCCGCGCCGCCGCCGAGCGTGTTCTGATTGTCGAGCGGCCACCAGTCCAGGAGATAGATGTCGTCGCCCCGGTACATGCGGGACCCGACCCACAGCGTCAGGTCGTCGAGCGTGCCCTGCGCATAGAGGTTGCGCACTGCGATTGCCTGGGTCGGGTCTCCCGAGAAATGAAAGAAGGGCGGGAACAGGGCGAGGGTCGCGACCACCTTGGAGGCGACGTGGGGGGTGAAGGTGTCCTCGCGACGAAGCTCGAGTTCCGCATAGCTGTCTTCGTCGATGCGATCACCGTGGGCCACGATGTTCGCGTCGCTTCCCGTATGCCCGCGCAAGTCGCTGCCGACCCGCACTCGACCATAGGAGCCGAACTCGAAGTGCCCTTCGCTCGGGCCAGCGGGAGCGCTGACGATGGGCGGGGGCCGATCGTCGTGCGAGGACGAGGCTCCGGGCGGCGATCCGTCGTCGCCTGCCGCGGCGGCGGAGAGAGTCGTTATCGTGGCAGCGCACGAAAATACGATGATACGCACACGGACTCCGGGTTGGGACCAACACCGCGTAGGGCCTTCAGGAAGACGAGGGGCTGCTCCTGCGCCGGCGCCGCAGGCGACGCCCCCATGCGATCGCGCAGAAGGCCGCCGCGGTGTATCCCTCCAGCGAGGGGAGGCCCGCCGCCTCGCACGAGCAGCCGGCCGCGCGCCGCCCGACGCCGAAGGCGCCGCCGTTCGCGCCGCCCTCCGGGCCACCGGCTCCGCCGTCCGCGCCCCCCGGGCCACCGAATACGAAACCGCCGTCGGAAACGGCTGCCCCGGGTGGCACGCAAGCACCGCCGAGGCAAGCCTGCCCGTCGGGGCATCGCGCGCCCGTGCAGTCGTCGAGGCACCGCCCCTCGCGGCAGAACGTGCCGCCGGGACAACCCCCGGAACAACTCGGATCCCCGCATCGCCCGGAGGCCGCGTCGCACGCGAGCGGAGGGGCGCACTCGACGCCGCCGCACTGACCGCAGGCGGACAGGCAGACGCCGTCCTGACAGACTTGTCCGGCTGGGCAGGACACCGCCGCGCAAAGATCGACGCACGCGTCGGCCACGCACGTCGTTCCATGGGGGCAGACGACATCCGTGCAGGGGGTGCCGCACCGCCCTCCGCGGCAGACCTCTCCCGCCGGGCACGCCACGTCGAGACAAGATGGATCGACGCAGAGACCCGACCTGGAGTTGCAAGCCGAAGCCCCCGAGCAGGGAAACTCTTGCGGTCCGCAGTGGGGTACGCATCTCCCGTTGTCGCAGACATCCCCGGCCTCGGGACAGGTCGCCCCTTCGTCGATCTGGCCGTCGCAATCGTTGTCTACTCCGTCACAAATCTCCGGCCCGGGATCTTCCACCTGGCGACACGTCACCTGCCCCCGATCGCAGGCAGTGACCCCGAAGGCGCAGACGCCCAATTTCCCGGTGCTGCACTGCTGGCCGGCTCCGGGGCAATCGACGCCGTCCACGCGCGTGACCAGATCGGCAAAGTCGTCGTCGCCACCACCGTAGGTGTCTTCGCAAGCGAAGTAGAAGCTCTGCGGCCGCATGCGGCTCGCGTACGCGAGCAAGTGCACGAACGGCGCGCCGTTCTGTTGATCAGGGTCGTACGCTCGCTCGGTCGTGTACACGTATCCTTGGCCGGCCTGTACCGCTTGGACCGACGGGCAGCATCCCGCTGCCGAGCACCGCCCGGGCGCTCCTCGGGCTTCGGGCGTCATGAGGAAGAAGGCGATGTCTCCGCCGCGCCAGGCCGGCTCCTTGCTCAGATCGAGCGTCACCGAGGCGCCGGCGCCGCTCGTGCAGCCGAGAATGGGATGGAGATCGGCGGCAGCCGGCGCGGAGCCGACGGCGTTGTACCAGCCGAACACGTTCTGAAAGAGCGCGTTGCCTCGGGAGACGACCGTGAACGTGAGCGCGCACTTCGGGCGGAACGTCTGAGCGGCGAGCGTGGCATCGGCCACGGGGTCGAGCCCGCTGTGATTCGTGGGGATGCAGGTGTTGTCGTTGAAGGCGTGCCAGATCGTGCTCTCGCACGTGGAGCGCTGCCCGTCGTCGCACGTCGCTACCGACGAACAGGGGGCGCCGATGTTGCAGGCGCCCGGCTGGGTGCACTGGCAGGCAAAGATCGACAGGAGCCCGCTCGGCATGCCGCTCGAGCAGCTCAGCGGCGCCGGAATCGTCGCGCCGTCGGGCTGCGTCAGCGCGGCCGACGTCGGCGAAACCAAGCTCACGGCAATTGCAGCCACCACCACCGCGAGGAGACGCAAACGTCGCCAGGGATCCAGAGCGCACATAGAGCAGACTCCCACCGAGTCGCGGACGAAGCGCCCGCCGCACCTTGGTCGCGTGAGTAGGTGCCTCAAGGGGAAGGCGATGGCTCAGCAAATCGACTCGCGCCCGCTCGCGGTTCGGTCCGCGCGTGCGCCGAACCGCAGCGCTGCCCACCATGACCGCTTGGTCGCCCCGGTGCGAGCGCGTCGCCGCTGTCCGCCTCGGTTGCACCGTCCTTCGTTCCTCCGGTGATACCGAAAGTCCATTGGCTAATTTGACCAAGCGTCGACGGCCTTCGACAGTGATAATCCGAGTATGTACGATGGTCTCTTGCCTTTTGTAAGGATTGCCTTGTTCGATCCCGAAGGCGGTGACAGCATGCGCGCCTATCATGGGTTGCTCCAGAATGCGATCGTCCGTTGCTCGCGTGGTGTGCGTCGCCACGGGTCCGACGTTTCTCGCCGCCTGTTCGGCGCCAGATGACCGTAGTCCCATCGCTGGAGATGCGGCCGCTTCGAGCGAAGCTGCACCCGCCGATGGCACGCAGCCAGGGGCGGAGGCCGGCGCCCGGCAAAGGGACGCGGCTGCCTCCGGAGCAACAGATGCAGGCGGGCATGGGAGACAGCCGGAGGGCGGCCGCCCCCCGTCCGATGCCTCCGTCCCCCCTCACGGGGTTTTGAATCCTCCCAATACGTACGTGCAACTATTCAAATGGAGGTGGAGTGACATCGCGAAGGAATGCACGACCTTCCTCGGCCCCAACGGCTTCGGTGGTGTGCAAATCTCGCCACCCGAGGAGTCGATCGCCGTCGACACCTGGTGGGACATGTACCAGCCGGTCAACCTCCAGAACCTCGTGAGCGACATGGGGAACGCCACGGATCTACCCGGCCTGATCGCCGCGTGCCACGCAGCGGGCGTGCGCATCTATGTAGACGTGGTCCTAAATCACATGGCGTCGGGCCAGGGGTCCGGTACGGGCGGTTCCAGCTACGACGAGAACACCCTCTCCTATCCTCAGTTCGGGCCGAATGACTTCCATCCGGACTGCACCATTCAGGCCTCGGACTACGCCTCGAATCGCAGCAACGTCGTCAATTGCCGGCTGGACGGCTTTCCCGATCTCGCGACCGACCAAGACTCGGTCCGCAGCATCCTCGCGGCGTACCTGCGTTCGCTCATCGACCTTGGCGTGGACGGCTTTCGCCTGGACTCGGCTAAGCACATGTGGCCAGCCGACCTCCAGGCGGTTTTCGCGCGGCTCCCGCGGACGACGAGTCTTGGGGAACCCGTCTTCGTTACGCAGGAGGTCATACCGGACGGAACCGTGAACCGGCGCGACTACTTCGTCGTTGGAACGGTCAACGAGTTCCCCTTCACGTACGCCTTGCGCGACGCCTTCCGGGGAAATAGTGGCCTCGACATTTCCAGGCTTCCCGAGCTGGTCGGGGTCGGGGGGGGCGGCGGGGCATGGATGCTGTCGCCCAGCGAGGACGCCACTGTCTTCGTCGACAATCACGACACCGAGCGCACCCACACAGATTCCCTGAATCTATACGACGATGGCTCGAACAAGCGGTTCGATCTCGCGATGATCTACATGCTCGGGCAGCCGTATGGCCGCGCCCAGCTGCAGTCCGGCTTTCTCTTCTCATTTGCGACGCCGGATCAAAATGCGCCCGCCGCGAGCCCGTACGACGCGAATGGCGATGCCCTCATCATGGTCGCGTGGGACTTCGTGCACAGATGGTCGGATGTGTATCCGATGGTCGCGTTCCGCAACGCGGCCTCGGGGCAACCAATGACTCACATCCAGACGGCCGGACCGAATACGCTCGCATTCGCCCGCGGGAACGTCGGCTTTGTCGCTTTGAACAACGGTCCGGCCGACTGGCGGTCTGCGTTCGACACGGGGCTCCCTGCCGGGACGTACTGCAATATCGTTCATGGCTTGCGCGACGCCGCAGGGTCTTCGTGTGCGGGCGACAGCGTGACCGTGGACGGCAGCGGCCGGGCGAACCTCGACGTCGGCCCGAGCGGCGGTACCGAGGTTCCCGCCGTGGTCATCTACTCCGGGCAACGGCTGCGGTGACTCGTCGATCCTAGGCGGGTATGCGGCGCGGCCCGGAGGCGACGCGATCCACGGCGCAGCGGTCGACGCGAGGCATCCGATGGCCGGCGACATTGTCCAGCACGCAGGCGAATACACCTGGTGCTAAGGTCCGTTGGCGTCTGGTGGGCGCACGCCGAACGTGCCCTCGTAGCTGACCCCGACGGCTGGCGAGCCCCCATCCGGTCCCGCCGGCTGCGATCCCGCGTCCGGCGCGCCTCCTTCGAGCGAGCAGTCGATCCGAAGCTGGCGATCGGTGAACGGCCCGCCCAGGCTCTCCCAACCCATGGGATTTTCGGGACTGACCTCGACGAACTTGAAGATGATGAGCTCCTGATCCGTAAGATCGATGCTTCCCGTCCAGGTGTCGGGGGCTGCGCTCTCCTGCGTCAGCTTCAGTCCTGCGGTGATCGTCCACGTTGGAATGGTCCCGCCGAGTCGCGAATCGCTCCCCACCACGTATACGGCTCCAGCTCCCGCGTCTGCGCTGGAGCCGCCGGCGTCGCCCCCGTCCGCCGCAGGCCACGCGATTCCGTGGACGGTGAAGGTCACCAGACAGGTAGCGGGAGCCGGCCCCCCCTCGGAGACGGACGCATCGTCGCCAGGATTCGAAACGTCGTCTCCTGTTCCGGGTGCATCGTCGCCCCCGGCGTCGTCGCCTCCGGCGTCGTCGCTGCTCGCCTCGGGCCATAGCGAAGACGGCGCGTCCTGCTGCCAACCACCCGAGTCGTATGCGTTGTTCCCCCCTCCCGAGTCGGAGTCCGCCGGGAGCGATGGCGGCGCGTACGGGGCCTGCTGTTCACCCCCCGCACAAGCGCCCACCAGAAGCGATGCAAGACCGATCGACGCCGTCCGCCCATGCCAGCTCATGACGATTCTCCTGTCCTTGGTCCCACCCGAAGTCCGCCTACTGCGCGATCGGCACCGCTTTCGTCACCCACTGCGGTACGTGGTTCCCGTTGGGCGCGGCCAAATCCGGGTCCTGCCCGGGCAGCCACACGGGAGCGAAGCTGGGGTCGGCGGTAAGCCCGCCGCTGTCGAGCGCGATCGCCGCAAACCACAGCTGCGGCTTTCCTGTCGCATCCCCCGCAACGTCCAAGGCGAGCCCGTAGGGTCGCCGCGACGAGAACGCGATCCAGTACAGAGTCTTGCCGCGAAACGTCCCGTGATCGGGGCTCCACCTCGGCCACGAGTTCGAGCTGTTCGGCGGGCCGTTGGCGTGATCCAGCGCCACCGGCGTGCCGCCTCCCGGCGTCACGGCGTACAGGCGGGCCGAGACGTCGTCGTACCCATCGCACGGCCCGCCTCCGTAACCGGCGGTCGGCGGACCCGAACAGGAGGACTGATCGAAGACCACGAGACGGCTGTCGTCGCTGATCGCCGGGTAAAAGCTCGTGCGTCCAACGGCGCGACCGACGAGCACCTTGGCCGAGCTCGCGACGGTCAGCCCGTCGGACGGCGCGAGCCAGATCTGTCCACCCGGCTTGGTGTCCCCGTTCAGGCCATTGGAATCGCTCGCGGGAAGCGCCCCGTTTTGGCCGGGCAGCCAGCCGACGAAGGCCAGCAGGGTGCCGTCGTTGCTCCAGAACGCGTCCGTCTTCTTCTCCGGAATCGACGCCAGAACCGTCCCTTCTGCCGCGAGCGTCGCGTCCGCTGCGCGAAGTGTGAGATCGCCGCGCAACATGTTCACCATCCGCGACCCGTCGGGGTTGAAAACCGTTTCGGTCGCAAAGGGCGCCTGATCGCGCAGGGCAATCCGATTTTTCGTCGCCACGTCGAGGAGCATCCAATCGCTGGGAACGCTGCCGCCAATCGTCATCGCCATCTTCGTCCCGTCGTGCGAAATCGCGTGACAGCCCACGCACGTGACCCCGTTGACGTGGTCCGGCGGTGACCCCTTGTCGGTGTAGACGGTCTGGGGCATCGAGTGGTCCCCATCGAAATCGTATCGGCAGATTCCCGTCGATCCGTCGTTCTGGACGGCGGGGATCGTCGTCCAGTAATAGAGGCCCCCGGTGAGGTTCACCGGCGCCCAGGCGACGCGAATCGGCGCGGTCTCCGCCAGCGCGCTCCCGTCGCTCGCGGCGACACGGCCCCGCAGCGTGATGTCTGCGGCGGCGCTCGCCGGCGCGAAGAGCGACGTCAACGCCGCGGGCAAGGTAACGTAGCAGGCCGCTTGGCTGTTCGGCCCCGCCTCGCAGGGTGCGTAGTAGTCGAGCGCGAGGAGCGGGGCCGCGTCGAACGAGAGCCGAGCGCGGGACTGCGACGGGACGCTCTTGGCTATGTGAACCGTTACCGGTGCGAGGTTTGCGGGTAGCAGGGCGCTCGCCAGCGGATAGGCAATTGAAGTCGTCGCGCCGCCGGTGGGTGCAGCGTCGAGCTTCCGCTGGTCCGCCGCGGCGAAACCCGCCGCGTACATCGCGCCGCTCAGGGTGACGGTGAGGGTCGCGTCGTCCGAAGCGGATCCTTCGGTTGCACGTATCGTGTAGACGCCGGGGGCCCTCGCGGTCGCCACGCCGTTGGTGACGCTCACCATCGTGGCGTCCGTGCTCACCCATTGCGCGGACGCCGATACGTCGCGCGACGAGCCGTCGGCGAACGTGGCTTGCGCCGTGAAAGCCGAAGTCGCCGAGAAGCCCGCGCCGCTCGCCACGAGGACGACTTGCGCGCTCTTGGGGCGGATCGCCAGCGAAGCGGGGTTCGCAAGCGCGCTCGCGTCGGCGTTCGTCCAGGGTCCGTCCCCCCCGTCGGACGCGAATCCGAGGCTTCGGTTGCCTCCGCTGCATCCCAGTGCACCCACCGAGAGCGCACACAGGAAGCGCCAGCGATCCGGTGTTCGCGGCATGAAAGTGGCGAATAGGTGCCGTGACGTGGGGGCCGCGGCTCAGAAAATCGTTCGCCGCGCGATTCGTGTCAAAGAGCGGCGCCGACCCCGAGCCCGAGTCCAAGAACCGCACCCGAGAGAGCGGTGACCGAACGGCCGTTGTCGAGCGCCGCGACTCCCCGCAAGGGAACCGCCACCGAGATCTCGACGACCAGTCGCCACACGCGGCTGGGGTCGAGCGAGCGCCACCCGCCGACGCCGGCACCGGCGAGCGCGCCGACGTCCGAGCCGTTCGATGCGCGAGCCCCATTCGTGGCTTGACCGGAGAAGGCGACCCGCATCGCATCACCTCGCGCGAAGAGCGTCGCACCCCAGGGGGAGGCGCGCGGCGTGGCGACCTCCAGCACGACGCCGCCAACGAGCGCGCTACTACCGATCTCGCCATGGTCGGCATTGACGACGGCGCCGATGCGATATCCCGCGCGGATGCCCGCCCTAAAGGTCGCCCCGTACGACAGGCGCGCGTCAAAGCCGCCGAGAGACAGGCCGCCCGTCGCGTGCTCCGCGGCGACGGCGAATCCCACATATCCACCGACATCGCGTGGCGCGCGCGCGCGCACGCTGAGGGACTCTACCGCGACGCGCTCGACCACCGGGGGAGGCGGTGCCGGCGAGGTCTCCGGCCGCGGGCCGCTGCGTTCGAGGAGCGACTCCAGCCAGCTCGCCCGCAAGAGCTCATCCGCCGCCAACGCGATGGCCAGAGCGCGCGCGTCCGACGGAATGCCCCGCAAGGACAGAGAACGCTCCAGTCGCTTTTCCGTCGCGCGGTCGACGACCGCGAGCGCCAAGACGTCGTCAGGGTCGATGCGCAGCTCGATCTCGGCGAGCGGCCATCGCGTGCCGTCCCCCTCGTTCGCCGTGCAGAGGGCGATCGCGCGCTCGTGCAGCTCGGCGCGCAGTCTGTCGGCGACCCCGGCGGCCAGGGCGGGGGGGAGCGAGGCCTCGCTGTTCAAACGGAGCCACGGCCCGGCATCGACGGGACACTCCGTCGTATCGTCGGCGGTCGCGGAGAGCGGAGATGCGAGCGCGGCAGCGAGCACCCCGCTCGCCACGAGCTGCTTCACGGCGAACCACAATAGACTATCACGGCCTTCCGGTATGCACCGTGCGGGTACTTCGCCAGGTACGCCTGCGAGGCGGCCAGGCAGCCGGCGTGGTCGCCCTCGCGCGCGAGGGCTTGCACGAGGCGAGCCTCGGCATCCTCACGGAACGGCGACCCCGGCGCGAGAGCCACCGCGTCGCGGAACGCGTCCTCGGCTCCCCGCGCGTCTCCGAGCGCCTCGAGCCGCAATCGGCCGAGCTCGAACGCCGAGAGGCCAGCGCGGGGGTCCTGGCGGTACGTCGAGCGAAGCTTGTCGAAGAGCCGGGCCGCCTCCGTCGTGCGCCCCTCGGTGCGAGCCCGCTGGGCCTCTTCGAAGAGCGCCCTCGCGCTCTCCGGTTGCACGCCAGGAACAACGCTCGGCCCCGCGGCGGCGACCGGTGGCGTCCGAGCGGGCTGCGGGGGGGTCGCCATCGTGGCTACGGAAGCCGCCGCCGCGGCCGAGGAAGACGCAGCTGGAGCGAGGGCCTCACCCAGCGCGCCCTTCCAGGTCTCACCCTCTCGGATCGAATACACGGCCCCCTCCGGCGCCACGACCTCTGCGTCGCCTCGCTCCGCGCGCACCTCGATGGCAAACGCGAGCCTTTGTACCAGGACCCGTTGCTGTGCACGGATCTCGTACCCCGCGGCGTCCACGACTATCGATCGCTTCGCCGCCGGAGCCTCGACCTTCATGCCACCGCGCTCGAGATCGACGCGCACCGCATCGCGTTGGATCCGAACGAAATGCACCCGAGTGCGAGCATCGAGCGCAACCGTCACCCCTTCCGCGAGACGTACCTGCGCAGCGCTCTCTTCGCCGCTCTCGAGCCAGGCCCCCTCGGATACGGTGCCCGAACCGATGCGCCGGAACCCGAGGTCGAGAACGAGCGCCAGCGCGAGCGCAGCAGCGACGCTCCAGGCCACGACCACGGAAGTCCGGCGGGATCGCAGCCCCGCGCTCTGTCGGGCGGATCGAATCGCGTCCCATTGCCGCGCGACCCGAGCCGAATCGAGCCGCGCCACGACGTACTGCCTGGTCCCCGTCATTGTTCTTCACCCCTTCGGTTCGTCGCCTTCGCAACGCCGATCACCTTCGCGCGTGCCTCCTGCAGCAGGCGGCGCAAGGCATTCTCCGCGTCGGTTAGCCGCCTCTTCACCGTCGCCAGCGAAAGCTTCATCGCCTGGGCGATCTCCTTGAGCTCGAGCCCCTCCACCCGTCGCAGGACGAGCACCATCCGTTGCTCGACGGGGAGCGCGTCCATCAGCGAGTAGATTGCGCGCAGCTCCGCTGCGACATCGGGCGGAGCAGCGCTCCCGACAAGCGCGTCGATGTCGGGAGGCGCCTCGGCGGGCCGCAGCCCGAACCGCCGCAGGAGCCTCCGGCGCTGCAGAGTCTTGGCGGCCGTGCGTACCACGATGGCCGAGAGCCACGAAGCGAACGCCTGCGGGTCGTGCAGTTGCCCCAGCCCGTGGAGCGCCTGCAGGAAGGCGTCCTGGACGAGATCGTCGACGTCTTCGTCACGGCCCATCGTGCGGTACGCCAGACCGTTCACCAGCGGGGCGTACCGGCGAAAGAGCGCTTCACACGCCCATTCCTCGCCCGCGCGCGCGGCCACGACCAGCGAGGCGTCGCTCGGGCCGACCCCCGAAACGGTCGAGAAATCCTTGGCGTTCACTGGTCCTAGGTACGCCCAACGACCCCAAACGGCTCATGGCGCCGCGTGCCGCCGCGGTCTCTTCGAGGTAATCATGGGACAGGATGTGGGCGCGCAGCGGAATGGTAGCACTCGTGAGCGCTGCGACCGCGTGCGGCACTGCGCGGATTCAGGTCCTGTCGACGGACGACGGAGGATCCGCGCCTCCGACGGACGCGGCAGAGGAAGCGATCAGCGAGGGTGGCGCCGGCCCCACCGGGTACTGCGGTGAGGGCGGGCCCGCGCTGCTCACGTCCACGGCGGCGAGCGGAGCCCCCGCTTGCGCCGGGGTGATCGCCGAGTCGTCTTTTCGCTTTGCGCTTTGCACGTGCGGCGATCTCGCGTGGACTCACCCGCTGACGACCGATGCCTTCGACGGGAGCCAGGGCCCCTATTCGATGGCCACCGCGAGGGCCGGCGGGGCCGTGGGAACGAACGGTGACCTGCTTGCCGGCGGGCCGCTCGGCATCGGAGGCTCGTTGTGGGTCGGCGGCGTCATGCGTGGATTCGACGCCAGCTCCAATGCGACCATCGCTGGAGAGCTGCACGCCGCGGGGCTGGCGAATCTGACCGGTCCGGGTCTCACCGTGGGGACGGACGCGTGGGCGGCGGGCGGCCTTGTCGCCATGGGCAATGTGCTGATCCCCGGCACGCTCTTTCTCCCCGTGGGCGCGCCCCTCAGCGTCGGCGGAACGATGACGATCGGCGCGACCGTGACCGAGCCGGTGAAGGTGCCCCTCCCCTGCGACTGCGCCGCGGGATCCACCGTGGACGTGGGCGGGTTCGTCGAGACATACAGGGCCCACAACGACGACGCCCTTGCCGGTCTCGATCCGCTCCTGCTCGAGAATGTCCAGGCGCCCTTGTCGCTCGCCCTTCCCTGCGGGCGCCTCTTCTTCACGCGCGTGGGCGCGCACGCCCCGGTGCACCTCACGGTGGGGGGACGCACCGCGATCTTCGTCGGTGGCGACTTTCAGGCGGACGCGGACTTCCTCCTCGACGTGCCTCCGGGGGGCGACCTCGACGTCTTCATCGAAGGAAACGTCGCCGTGACCCAGGGATTCGGCATCGGCAGCCCGGACAATCCGGCGCGCGCGCGCGTCTACATCGGGGGAAATGGCGACATCGACATTGCAAGCGCGACTTCGGTCACCGCAAACCTCTACGCGCCTCTGGCCCAGCTCGTCCTCGGCGCAGCCAGCACGACGTTCTTCGGCTCGGTCTTCGTGCGACAGCTCGGCGTCGGCAACGGCGCGTTGACCATCCACTTCGACGAGTCCGTCACGCTGGAGGGGGCGGCCTGCCAGCCCACCACGTCGTGCGCGAGTTGTCGCGACTGCAACAACCAGGCATGCAGCTCGGGCGCCTGCACGCGGTGCAGCGATTCCAGCGAGTGTTGTACTCCGCTGGTATGCCGCAGCGGGACGTGCGTGCTCGACGTTCGATGACTCATTGGAAAATGAGGGTCTGGCGCGCAGGGACGGCGATCGCTCCTTTTGCCGGCGTATTCGTGATGAGCTCCGTGAGCCCTGGCGGGATCTGCGTCACGTTCCGACTGGCGTCGCTTCGATTGATGGCGACGTACAGGACCTCCGGCTGCGGGTCGCTCGAGCTCGTCGTCATCGAGTAGACCCACAGGTCTGCATCGACGAACAGCGTCGTACGCTTTCCTCGGCGCAGGGCCGCATGCGTCTTGCGGATTGCGGCGAGCGCTTTGATGCGTCCGTAGAGCGCCTGCTGCGCAGGGGAGTAGCCTGTCCACTGCATCATCCGGCGATTGTCCGGATCTCCGGCTCCAGGCAGACCGATCTCGTCGCCGTAGTAGATGAGCGGGGCCCCCTTGTTCGTGAGGATCACTGCGAACGCGTTGGCCAGTCGCTCGTAGGCCGTCGGGTCGGTTTCGAGCTGCGGCTGGTTCGCCCAGGCGGCGCTCTTGCCGTTCCCCGCGGACGGATTCATCGGGCTGTCGTTCTGGATCCATGCGGGGAGCGTCTGCTCCGCGTAGTGGATGGACCGCGGAAGATCGTGGTTTCCGACGAACGTGCTCATCACGGCTTCGGCCGGATAATACGCGTCGTTGGAGTCCATGAACTCGGCGAGCCCTTGCATCCCGGCAGGGGCGGTGCGACCCCAGCTCAGATCATCCGGTGTCAGCATGTTCTGCGTGCTCCGCATGAGCACCGCCTCGATCAGGCGAATGCGCAACGGAAAGTCGAACTGCCCATCGAGCTTCGATTGATTGTCGATGAGATCCCGGATCTCGGCACGATTCTGGAAATCGTAGGTCTCGCCCACCATGTAGAAGCGCTGGGACGGCGTCTCCATCGCCAGGATCCGGGACGCGATGGCCGGCCGCAGATTCGCGAGCCAGCTCGGATCGACTTGCTTGATGGCGTCGAGCCGAAAGGCGTCGTTGCCGTATTGCTGGATGAGCTGGACCGCTGCGTCGATCGAGAACGTGCGTACGGCGGGGTTCGTGTAGTCGTAATGCGCGAGATAATCGGTGAACCAGCAGCTCGTGTCCCAGTTGCCGCATCCGGGGGCGGCGCAAATGCAGTCGGGGGTGAACCAGGGCGGGTTGTCGTTCATGTGCTGCTGGTAAACGGTCGACTCCTTGTGGACGTGGACCATCGCATAGTCGAAGAGCACCTTTAGCCCTTTGGCGTGCGCGGCGTTCACCAGGGCACGGAGTTCGCCAGCGGTGCCGAAACACGGCTCGGTCGCCGTGGGATCGGCCGGCCAGTAGCCGTGGTATGCGGAGTACACGTGGACGTCGCCGTTGGTTCCGGCGCCGCTGATGTCGTCGGCGTTTTTGATGGGTACGGTGAGCCACAACGTGTTGACCCCGAGGTCGTTGAAATAGCCGGAAGAGATCTTTTGCGTCACGCCTTCCCAGTCGCCCCCCATGTAGTTGGTCGACGTGTAGGGAGTCGACTGAGTCCCGGACACGTTGCAGTTGTTGGCCGGATTGGCGTCGAGGAAGCGGTCGACGAAGACGAAGTAGATCACCGCATCGCGCCAATCGAAGACTCCGGGGGCCGTCGGCACCGGCCCGCCGCTGCTTCCCCCGGAACTGCCGCTGCTCGATGAGCTGCCCGACGATCCGCCGCTGCTGCCGTATCCTCCGGATCCACCGCCACTACCGCTACTACCGGTGCCCCCGCCGTCGCCGCCGGCGAACGGCGCCGCGTCGGGCGGCTGACCGTAGTCGATCGACGTGATGGCGTCGCTGCCGCATGCGACGAGCGCAGCCTGAGCGCAGCCGAGGAGGAGAGCGACCCGCGGAAGGTGCTTTTTTGCCGGTGCCATTAGGTCCCGCCGCCTAGGTACTGTGAGGGGACGATCACGGCTCAAAGAATCTCGGTTGCGCCTCGCTCAGCTGGGCATGAGGGGTGCCTGCCTTCCCGAGCGGGGTCCGAGCGTGACGCGCCTTCCGAGAACATGGCGGCTCCTTGTTCGGCGACGACGGCGCCGTCGTTCGATGGACGCAACCGACGCGGGCAGGCCGGCGAGGTCACTGCGCTACGAGTTCGGAGATCACGATGCGTCGGTCGTCGAATGACGGGGGCCGACGCGCCTGCCAGCGATCATCGCCCGTCGGACCCATCGCCCCCATCCTCCGAAGATCGTGCCCGTCACTGACAAGCGGGCGATCCGACGTGGCTACCGTACACCTGCACGCATCCCAAAACGTGGAAGTACACGATGTGACTTCCGTCGGGCCGCCAGCAGATGTAGCAGGGCGGCGGCCTGCACGGGACCCTGTTCCCTTCGTGTTTACGCAGGCCAGATTCGACTGCAGTCGGTGCTCACCGGGTCGTTGCCAAGGTCGATCGCGGTGGTCGTCGTCCGTACGGTGGCCTGCGCGCGCTGGTTTGGCGGCGATATTGCACTGCGATGCAAAGGTAGATTCCCACCAGCGCAAAGGCGGCGAGGAGAGCTACGACGAATGCCGCAGGATCGGCATCTCCATAGAGCCTGCCGACGCGGCCGAAACAAACGCCGAGCGCGGCCCCGCTCATTCCAGATGCGATCGAGAAACCCCATCCCCAGCGGGAACAGCCCCCGGCGAGCATTCGGCCGACGACGCCGATGAGGAGGCCAAACAGAAGAATTCCTATGATGTGAATCGGCATTGGGTCGGTAGGGCACCGGAGAGGAGCGTCGTCATGGCAAATTCATGTAGCCGGGCGCACTGCGGGCGGCCTTCGGCGAACTAGGTTCCGGTCCGATTGTCCACGTTTGCGTGCCAGTCTGCGAGCCCCAGGATCCCCGAACGTCGGCGACGCTACGTAGCCTTTGTCGGCTCGGAGTGCGCCACGCCGTTCATGGTTCGCGCGGCGAGCGCACAACCAGTGTCGGCTCTCCCTGCGATTGACCTGGCAGCTTTCGTCCGGGCGCCACGAAATGCCTCAAATCGCCCGGACGGCGTGCAGCGCCGTTCGGACTGCGTTCCAGTCCAGGGAGGGGAAGCCGTACGCCCCTTGCTTGCCAACCCAGGCTTCGATGACAGCTTGGAGCGCATCCTCTGGCGTGGCGCCGGCCTCTTCGACGATTGGCTGCTCGGGGGCCTGGCGGGCGCGCGCCTGCGCCAACCACGCGCGACCACCGTCCCGGCTTTCGTCCGCTTCGCCTGGCGTGATCTCGATGGTCAGCCTGACGTCTACGCACCGGAGGTCGTAAACCATCGTCAGCCGTTTGCGGAACTGATTGGTGATCCGCACCCGGGATTCGTCCCTGGACCTCTCGGCTACCATTTGATGCGGCGCCCATTGCCGCCGTCATGACCGCCACCGCTGCGAGGGGAGCGCTCATCGGCCTCAGTCGCACTCAGCGTGCGACCACCCATCGTCGCGCCGTTCATCGCATTGCCTTGCTCGCCTCGTGGGCGTTACCCATGAGCACGAACGCGAATCCACGAGGTGGCCCGCTGTCGCGATCGGTCACCATGTGCACCTCCGCAACGTTGCCCGAAGCAACAAATGCGTCGCGGAGGGTCTCCGGCGGGGCGGTGATCTCCGGCGTGGCGGTGAATGGCAGATTTCCGACGTAAAGTCTGTCGCCCACGATGTCCTCTCAATCGACGGCGGCGACGCGTGTGGCGTCCGCCGTCGCCCGTTGCGCCCGGCGCGCCCATGCCTTCCATCCAACGAGCCGCTTGGGAATCGGAGGGACAGCCGCAGCGGCAAATCCGCCGCGGTTGCACGTTGCGTCAATAGGCGCGGCCAGTCGCGATTCCTCGTGGAGGGCGGTGCCAGGTAACGACCGTGAGCTACGGACAACGTACGCGTCGAAGGCGCCGGGCGCAAGGCTGGTGAGCAAATGAACCCGACCTTTCCGAGTTGATCCGCATCTCAGCGGGCATTCACCACTCGTCCTCGCTCGCCGCGAACGCGAGCGCACCGCCGGCAATGAGTGCGTCGTGCGTGCGCCTCGCCCGCCATTCGCACCGACCTGAGCGTGTCGCTGGGGGAGCCGTATCGCTCATCGGACCGCACGGAATCGCGCCATTCCGTCGGATCGCCCATCGCGGTCAAAAAGGAACGCTCTTATCGTTCGCATTCGGCGAAAAGCAAACGTCTCACGTAGCGCCAGGCGGCGGACGACGCTCGAGGTCGCTGCGCAGCCCGGCCGCGATGCGGTCGCGATCGGCCTCGTTGCGCACAGTCGCGGCGCGGAAGCGCAGGTCATGACGTTCTAACAGACGCGCGAGAGCAGGCTCTGCGGACGACCCGAGCGTCGTGAGGGCACGAGCCGACGCCGCAAGTTCGCGCATGCCTCGACCCACACGACTGCATCGGTCTCACCCACCAGTCCCCGCACGAGTACGAGCACACCGGGAGCATCCGGCGCCCGCGATACGTGCCCTGCGTCAAAAGACCACTCATCGGTCCAAGACGACTGTGTCGCCGCGTCCCAATGCGGAAAAGCCGCGGGGTGGTGCGAGGACAAACCGAACATGGCTCGCAATGTATCCAGCACGGAAACGATCCCCACGGCGACGCCAGCGCTGTCGACGACGACGAGGTGATGCACGTCCGCGGCCGCAAGCCGCCGCGCAGCCGAGTACCGCCATGAGGGCGCTCAAGAGAGGGGTCATGGGCATCGCCTTTCGGCTTGATTCTCCGGATGACTCACTCGCACACCTGGACCCGGCCCGACCCCATGTCGAGGCCTCGCCAGTCCGCGCAGTGCATCTGCGAGACGTCGACGGTGGCCTTCGGGTCCCGGACTACCGCGGGGCGACTAAAATCACCGAGCGTGATTCTCGATCGCGCGTAGCGGTCGATGGAAATAGGCGGGGCAGCCCCTCGGTTTGGGAATCGCCAGACACCCGAGCCAGGAGGAGCCCCGCCGCATGAAGATACCGCG
>Ga0102924_1001106_pt1 | contig 31776 bp, 28 predicted proteins | sample PaiPotPPM11metaG_FD_80116 | JGI IMG/M metagenome (GOLD analysis project Ga0102924, IMG submission 80116) | Iron sulfur acid spring bacterial and archeal communities from Banff, Canada, to study Microbial Dark Matter (Phase II) - Paint Pots PPM... ... | reverse complement strand
GTGTGGTGCCGTGGTGGATCTCGCATTGGCAAATGCAACCGCCACTGCTGGGATTCTTTGGCTTTCGGATCATTGGGATGCTGTTGATTGCGGTCGGCGTACCGATGCTGCTGGATTCCTTCGCGCGTTTTGCCATCCAGGGCCTGGGAACTCCGGCGCCGGTTTTGCCTACGCGGCACTTAGTGGTTAGCGGCTTGTATCTCTATGTGCGCAATCCCATGTACCTCGGAGGCGCGGCGGTCGTTTTCGGACAAGGACTGCTCTTCGGAGACGTCCGTCTGTTTGGTTACGGTCTGCTTGTGTGGCTTGGATCACACCTGTTCGTTGTCGGATACGAGGAGCCCAAGCTGAGAGAGACGTTCGGTGAAGAGTATTTAAAATTTTCCCAGAACGTTCCGCGATGGATTCCGCGATTTAAGCCATGGAACCCGTCGAGATGACGAGCAACCCGGTCAGGCGTGGGCGGAGGCCTCTTCAATTGCAGCAGCCAGTTGCTCGCAAGCCCAAGATACTTGGTCCGAAGACATGACCGCTGGGGGCGCGATCAGAACATGGTCACCACAATCTCCGTCAGCGCATCCCTGGACGGGATAGACCAGTAGCCCACGTTCGGTAGCGGCCTGCGCGACTTGCCCTGAAAAATTTACTTCGGCGGGAAAAGAGGCTCTACTGGCCCTATCTGAAACGAACTCGACAGCCCAAAGCAGGCCAATGCCGCGCACTTCGCCGACGTGATTCAGGTCCCCAAGTTGCGCGAGATTCTGTTTAAGAGTGTGTGCAATGCTGCCCTTGCGATCCGAGTCCGCTGCCTCTACCAATTTGTGCTCCGAAATATAGTTAAGCACCGTGCGACCCGCTGCCAGCGAAATCGGATGCGAACTGTAAGTGAAGCCGTGAATGAAAGAGCCAGATCCAGAGGAGATCGCATCGACAACTTTCTTCGACATGATGACCGCGCCCAGAGGGGCATAGCCGCTGGAAAGTCCTTTGGCGGTGATGAGAATGTCCGGCCCCACTCCCCAGTGCTCGACCGCGAAATTTTGCCCGGTCCTTCCCATGCCGCTCATAACTTCATCGGCGATCATGAGAACTTCATGCCTTCGACAAATATTGGAAACCTTTTCTAGATAACCTTTCGGCGGGACTACTGCCCCCAAGGTTGCGCCGCTCACTGGTTCAAGAATTACGGCTGCTACCTTTCCATTGTTATCGGCGATGGCTTCCTCCACGTCGGCGGCATACTCCTGGCCGCAGTCGAAGCAACCGTCGGTGCAGTCATGAACGCATCGATAGCAGTAAGGGGCATCGACGGTCGAAAACTCGCGCAGCATGGGGCGATAAATTTCACGCCGGCGCTTATTTCGAGAGACTGCAACCGCGCCGAGGGTCGCGCCGTGGTAGCTCTGGTTACGACTGATGATCTGCGAGCGCGCGTTCTCGCCGATTTCAACCTGGTACTGCCGCGCCAGCTTCAGCGCAGTTTCCACCGCCTCGGATCCTCCGCTGCAAAAATAAACCGCGCCGCCGCGAAAGTTATCGCCCGCAAACGCTAGCAGTTCGTTGGCGTACTGCTCGGCGATAGGGGTGGTGAATTGGCTCCCGTGGACGAACTCGATCGACCGGGCCTGATCGGTCATGGCCGCCGAAATTTCTGAAACTCCGTGGCCAATGAAGTTCACAGCGGCGGAGCCGGAAAAATCGAGGTACTGCTTGCCTTGAGAGTCCCAGAGGTAAGCGCCCACTCCACGGACGGCAGGGGGGAACGATTTGCGGAAGGACCGCCGCAACAGGGCCGAACCCGGTACTTCCTGCGTAGCAGCTTGACCCGGCACTTGGGGATTATCCAGTCTATTGATTCCTACTGTCAAAAAAGAGTTGCCGCGTGTGCAAATGCAAGACCCAACTTGGAGCAGATTAGGGTTTCTGGAGACCTCCTGCATCAACGGATAAGCCCTACTGGAATCCAAGATGCCATCCGGAGCCCGAAGTTCCTTGGATGCTTCCGTGTAAAATCGCCCATAATGCCGCCCGGCCAAAAGCCTTTCAGCGAGGAGTCTCCCCGCCCGAATAATTCCAGTCTCCAGCCAACGTCCCTGACGCGACGATTTCTTCGTCTGCTGCATCCATCCCGCGAACATACAGCCTTTTCGGCCACCGTCCTGCTGGTTGCTGCAATCCTGCTTTCGCGGGTTGTCGGCTTTCTGCGCGAAATGTACATTGCCTGGGCGTTCGGGGCCAACTCGATTACTGACGCCTACAACGCGGGATTTACGATCCCCGATTGGTTGAACTATCTGGTGGCCGGCGGGACCGCTTCCATCACCTTTGTTTCGATCTACACGCGCTTTCTCGCCGAAAAGCGGGAAGACGAAGCACGAAAAACCTTCTCCGCGATCATCACCATCATGACGGCCGTTTTGGCCGTGGGGATCATTCTGGCCGAAATTTTCGCGCCGCAACTCGACCGGCTCATGTTCAGCAAGTTTCAACCCAAGGAGTTCGCATTGTGTGTGCACCTGACGCGAATCCTGCTTCCGGCGCAGCTTTTTTTCTATGTCGGCGGAGTAGTTTCCGCCGTATTGCTTTCGCGGAGAATGTTCCTGCTCCCCGCCATTGGGCCAATTATTTATAACGCTGGCATCATTGTTGGCGGCCTGCTGTTCTCTCGCCGGTTAGGAATTTCGGCGCTCGCCTACGGCGCAGTCGCGGGTGCATTCGTGGGAATTTTTCTTATCAATGCTATTGGCGCTGCGCGGCTCGGAGTCGGCTATCGACTTTCCTTTGACGTGCGCAATGCAGCCTTCCTCGAATGGGTGCGGCTTTCTATTCCGCTGATGCTAGGGGTTTCGCTGGTGACTGCCGACGACTGGATCCTGCGCTATTTTGCCGCCGGGAGCGTCGGGGATATCACTCGCCTGAATTATGCCAAGCGGCTGTTCGCGGTCCCGATCGCGGTACTCGGGCAGGCCGCAAGCCAGGCCTCGCTGCCGTTTTTCGCCCGTCTGTTTGGGGAGAAGCGGTTTGGCGAATTTGCCGAAACCGTGAATGCTTCGGTTTACCGGATTCTAGCCGCGGCACTGCTGGCATCGAGTTTTATGGCCGTGGCTGCGCTTCCGCTGATCGATTTGGTTTATCGGCGCGGGCATTTGCATTTTTCCGACTCTCAAATAACCGCGGTTTATTTTTTCTGGTTTTCACTTTCCCTGGCTTTCTGGTCGGCGCAGGGTTTATATGCGCGCGCATTCTATGCGGCGGGAAACACGCTGACGCCGATGATCGCCAGCACCGTCATCACGTTGGTTTCGCTGCCGGTTTACTCGGCGCTTTATCGCGCATTTTCCGCTCGCGGACTAGTTATTGCGTCCGATCTCGGAATAGCCGCCAATTGCCTTGCGGTCGCCATTCTGCTGCACCGGCGCGGGCTGGTTCCGGCGGGAGGCCTCGAATGGAAAGAAATCGGAAAGGCGCTTCTGGTCTCGATCGCGGCTGGATTTCTGGGCTGGCAAGCCACCAAGCTCGTCAATCTGAGCGGAAGCCGAGTGGCTGATTTAGAAGCTCTGGTTTTGCTTAGCGTAGTCTGGGCCGTTGCGGTTGGGCTTGGGCTATGGCTTACAAAATCGAAGTTGCCGCGTGATATGCGGCGAAAGAAGCAAACGACGGAGAACCCAGACAAGATGATTACGAGCTCTTAATTTTGGAATTGCACGGGCAAGGACGCCATGCCTTCACTTTTCACCTTAAACATTGCTCGGCGGCTTCAACACCAACGTGCGATTGAACTGCTGCATGATCTTGTAGCATTCGCATGCAGCCGACTCGAGCTGTTTGCGATTAATGATTCTCACCGTGCCGCGCAGGTTTTCGATGAAGCCAGCTTTTTGCAAGATGCCGGCAGCCAGGCTCACGCTGGGTCTTCCGGTACCAAGCATCTGCGCCAAAATTCGTGGGTGATCGGCAGAAATTCTGATGCGACCCGATCCTGGCACATCAGCAGCCATCGCGCCAGCCGCTGCTCGATTTCATGCAGCCGATTACAAGCCGCGATCTGCGCTATTTGTAATCCTTGGACGAGCACGTAGCGATTCAACATTAGTCGCAACTCGGGCGCTTCGCGCATCTTCTCTTCCAAGATTTCTGACTTGAGGCGTAGGCCGGTGCCGGGAATCTGCATGATACTGCGATACGGCCCGCGATGAATTCCGACCGCCAGTGGCGTGCCAACAATTCCCTCACGTCCGACGATGGCGACTTCTACGCTGTGACCATCACTGGTCAAAACGACCAGCGATGCCAGCCCCTCGTTCAAAAAGTACCCGAACTCTATTTTTTCGCCGGCCTCATGCAGGATCTGGTGGTGGGGAAGCTGCACCGATTCCAGATGGGGGCGGATGAGGTTGTACTCTGTCTCGGGAATCGAGTGCAGGATTTGGTTCTCGACCGGCTTCGAGTTAGCGTCCGTTCGTGTGCCTGAAGGACTCGTAATTGAGTTTTTTAGTTCAATTCGAAAATTCGTACGTTGCAAACGTGCTCCCTCTTGCAAGCCACGCGCAAACCACAAGATTCTCTGGAGAAGACCAGTGCGCGTAGGCTAAGTTGTCACGCGAGAATGTGTCAGTTCGACAACGAACCGAGAGTGCCGCAACTACACACTCAGAACATCAATATCGGCGGCGGCAAAAGACTACATCAGGCTGAACGACCCGTTGTAGTTTTGGATCACTCTGTAGCACTCGCATGCGGCATCCTCGAGGCGTTTGCGATTGAGGATTTTTAAACTCCCGCGAGTGTTTTCGATCAGCCCTGCACGTTCGAGCACGCCCGCCGCAATGGTGACCGTGGGTCTTCCCGAGCCCAGCATTTGAGCAAGAAACTCGTGAGTCAGCGGCAAATTTTCGGAGTCGATCCTGTCCTGGCACATCAAGAGCCAGCGGGCCAGCCGCTGGTCCATGTCATGCAGACGGTTGCACGCGGCGAGTTGCGCCACCTGTAACTGCTGCATCATCACGTACCGCTCGATTAGCAATTTCAAGTTAGGCGACCGGTCAAAAGTTTCCTCCAGCGCCGATGATGGAATCCGCAAACCTCTTCCTCTAATTTGCATAATGGCCCGCATGGGTGCGTTTTCAAAACCAAACGCCAACGGTGCCCCGACCACGCCTTCGCAGCCGGTGATGCCAACTTCCACGCTTCTGCCGTCGTGGACCAGCACGACCAGCGACACCATCCCCTCATTGGGGAAATAAGCATTCGCGATCTTTTCACCCTGGTCGTAAAAAATCTTGTACTGCGGCATTTCCACTTCTTCGAGAAGGGGCCGCAGGCTCATGAATTCGTCTTCGGGGATGGTAAGGAGGATCCGGTTCTTGATGGACTTACCATCGCGATCGGTGCGCGGCGGCAAAGGCATAGGAATAGCCGGCGGCCTCGTCGCGACCGAAGTAACGTTTGGGATGGCGATCTCGCATTCTCTTTGCACGCGAATAAGATGCGATACAGCCAGACCAAACCGTCAGGGAATCCTGTACGTAGAACTGTAAATTCGCGCACTGGAGAGAGAGATTTTCCGCAAAAAAACGGCGCCCTTAGGTCAGGGCGCCTGTTTTCAGAGCTGAATTGGATGGCTATGCGCGGGCTGCAGCTACCTCGGCCGGAGTGGAGGTCACGGGCTTGTCCTCGCCATTCGGCTTCTGTCCGGCTTTGCGGATATCGATTCCGCCCTTGAAGAAAGCACCGTCTTCAATCGAGATCCGCGCGGCTACAACATCGCCGGTGAGCGAACCGTCGCTGCGAATGTCGACCCGGTCACTGGCCGTGAGGTTGCCACGAACTTTGCCAAGGACAACGATTTCACGGGCATTGATGTTAGCGGCGACCACCCCATTGCGGCCAACCGTGACGCGATTTCCAGCAAGGTTGATCGAACCTTCCACGCGTCCATCAATGTAAAGTGACTCAGACCCGGTTACTTCACCCTTAATAACGAGAGACTTCCCGATGGTAGCCTGGTCCGCAGTGCTGGCCGAAACGGGTCGCGGAGCACTGCTGGCGGCCGTTTCCGTTACCGCAGGAGCGCTCGGCGCTGATGTAGGGATACGCTCCGGCTCGGTCGGACGACCTGGCGCCGTGGGCTGATTTGTAGGCTTCCACATGTGAGAAGAAATCCTTTCCTTTAAGGAAATTGTTTGTTTGGGCCGAATCTGCTATTCGGAGGCCAACAAAATTCTACTCTCCACAGCTAGGTTTGTATTGTGGAAAAGAGTAATACTTTGTGCATTTTTGGGGTGTTTTTGAGGTTTTTTGAGCCAATATTCAGGGCAAAGCCTTAGAAGAACCGCGTTACTTTGGTCAGCACAAGCGTCCGGCTACTCTGGAATGGACCGCACGGCTGACCGGCAGCGGAAAAGTGGATAGCAACTGCTAAGGGCCTCTCCTAAAACTGACATCCTGACAGAAAAAGAGGGCAGGCTGCAACCTGCCCCTTTTTCGCAATCATTGCTATTGCTGCCGCAGGGCAGGCATCGGCAAGGGAATATTGTAGGTCTTCGCGCCGGTGCCGACTCCAGCCTCGCAGGTGTTTGGCGGAGTTGTGCAGATAGAATGCGTCCCCTGGCATTCTGCTGCCCAGAACATGAAACCAAGCATGCCATCGGTTGTGCCGGCACCATTCGGGGGAACGGTCAGCACGTAGTTGCCAGCGCTGTTTTCAAGTGATGCGCTGAAGTTGTTGCACTCAGGCGCGGGATTCCTTCCAGTCACGATGTATAGACTGCCGGTCAGCCGGTTCGGCGCCAGCGGCGGTACCGGTGGAGCGTAGTTGGCCTTGCCCGTGATGTGCTCTTGCCAGTTGCTCTCTGCGGCAGACGCGCTGGTCGGCTGCTTGTTCGGAACCATAGCGTTCGCATAGTCGAGAACCGGCGAAGAGTCGTTAAGCCAATTGGCGGTCGCGTAACGCGAAAGATTCGTGAGGTATTGATCCCCGGCCCCCAGATCGATGGTCAGCCGAGCCGCGGGATTTGCTCCGGTGGGATCATACGGAATCTGCGACCGGTAAGCGTTGACGAAAGACTGCAAGCCGGTGAGGTTGGGGCTGGAGCTGTTCTCGTAATCGATTTCAATGCCTACGCCCAGGCTCTTAGCTACCGCGGCAGCGTTGAGGCCAAGCTGCGTAGGATTTGTTGAGAGTGCCTGGTCCCAATAAGTGGTGTAGGTAATCCCGCCAATGGAGAGCATCACGCGCACATTGTGGCTCGTGAAGTAGCTGACGATTGCCGAGTTCATTCCAATGGGCACGCCGTTCACATCGCCGGAGTCGTTGGTTTTATTGAGCAGTTTTAGGGGCTGAACAAAGCTGAGGATTACGAGATTTACCGACGCCAGTCCGGATCCATCGCCACGATCAATCAACCAATGATTCTTAGTGTCGAAATCTGTCATGTTACGCACGCTGGCCCATGTGCAGTAGTCGCTGCCACAATGCCACGCGCCATAAACCTGCATTTGCGCTTGCGAGATCACTGATAGAAGAAGCACTGCCATCACACCAACGAATGTCGACCTTTTCTGCATACCGCCTCCTGTTTCCGCCGACTTGACTGCGCGGCGGGAGGTACAAACCTCGGTGTTATACCCGTTATTAAAACGCGTCAATACAGGGAATACTGCAGGCGAGACCTGCTGGACAAAGAACACAGTCGCCATCATCTAGAATCTCAAAAGCTAGACTTGAGGGCTATACATTCTCTTCAATCATCGAGGGTTGAGTAACTGCCATGCTTTCCGACGCGATCATTCTGAAGAAAATTCAGCGCCAGCCGAAGCAGGCTGCTGGGTATAAGCAACTGGTGCGTGAGTTAGGGCTGCATGGCAATGAGAGAAAGGAGCTCTCCGGCCGATTACAGAAAATGATTTCTGGCGGCCAGCTGGTAAAAGTAGATTCGGATCGATATGCGATCCCGCAAGCTGCAGCTGCTACCGGGAAAAACTTGATCGCCGGAAAACTAAGCCTTCATCGCGACGGATTCGGCTTCGTCATCCCCGATCTCTCTTCGGCTGCTCCTAATTTGAAGGGCCGCCTCTCCGGAGACATTTTCATTCCGCCGCATGCCGTGGGCTCGGCGATGCACGGCGATCGTGTGCTAGTTGAAGTCACGAATATCCGGGATGACGGCCGCGCCGAGGGACGCGTCTTACGCCCGATAGATCGCGCTCATCCTACGGTTGTGGGTATCTTTCACTATGGCTCACGGCACAATTACGTCGTCGCTCTTGACCAGAAGATTTCGCAACAAATTGTGATCCCACATGGGCTCGAACCCCCGGAGGGAAAGAACCCGTCGTTCGTCGTTGGCCGTTCGTCGTTAGCACAATTGCAATCCGCAGACCTCGCGGCCAAAACCGCCGAGAAAGAGACGGCGCGCAGGAGGAGGGTTTCGCTGACGACCAGCGACCGTTCTCAGCTTGCCCCGAGCGAAGCGAGGGAACCAACGACGGGTTCATCCAAGCATCGCGTTCTCGGCGAAGAAGCCGCCCGCCGCGATTGGAGTGATCTCGAAAATGTTGTCGTCGATGTTGAGATCACCGACTGGCCAACAGCAACGCAGAATCCACGCGGTCGCGTCGTCGAAATTTTGGGTTACGAAGACGATTTCGGCGTTGATGTTGAGATCATCATTCGCAAGTACCATCTGCCCCATCGGTTCCCTGCCCAGGTGTTGACTGAAGCCGAAGTAATCGAGCCGCTCATTCCTTCAGCCGAGATTCGTAAGCGCCGCGATTTCCGGGACCTCCCGATTGTGACTATCGATGGCGAAACCGCTCGTGATTTCGATGACGCCGTGCTCGTGCAGCGTCTGGAAAACGGCAACTATGAATTGCAAGTTCATATTGCCGATGTAGCCCAATATGTGCAGCCCGAGTCGGCGCTCGACCAGGAAGCGCGGCTACGCGGGACCAGTGTTTACTTTCCTGACCGCGCCGTCCCCATGCTGCCGCTCGAGCTTTCGACCGACATTTGCAGTTTGCGGCCGCAGCTGGATCGTCTGGTGATGTCCTGCCTTATGGAAATTGATAATCGCGGCGAAATTGTTGGATACCAGATCTGCCCCGGAGTGATCCGCTCCGCGGAGCGGATGACCTACACCGCGGTGAACGCGGTGCTGGAAGGAGATGAATCGCTTCAAGCACGATATGCACGGTTGGTGAAGAACTTCGAGCTCATGCGCGAACTAGCACTGATTTTGAATCGCAAGCGCGAGCGTCGTGGCTCCATTGACTTTGACTTGCCGGAGCCGGTGATTGAATTTGATGAGCTCGGATTGATGAAGAGCATTACGCGCTCGGAGCGCAACATTGCGAACCGCATCATTGAGGAATTCATGCTTTCGGCGAACGAGTGTGTTGCCGGATATTTGGAACGTAAAAGGGTGCCTTCGCTGTATCGCGTCCACGAAAAGCCCGATGCCAAGCGGGTGTACGACTTCGAAGTGATTGCCGCGACGTTTGGTTATTCGCTCGGCGTCGGTCCTCTTCCCATCCAGCGCATGCAGTACAAGAGTGATCGCCGCTCCAGCTATGGAACAGGAAAGCGCGCCCGTGAAATTGAAATTCCGAAAGAGGTTCACCTTACTCCGCGCATGTACCAAAAACTGACGGAGAAGATTGCCGGCAAGCCGGAGGAACGGATTTTGTCTTATCTAATGCTGCGATCGCTAAAGCAGGCGCGCTACTCCGAAGAAAACCTAGGGCACTTCGCACTGGCTGCAACGACCTACACGCACTTCACTTCGCCCATCCGCCGATATCCGGACTTGATCGTGCACAGAATTTTGAAGGAAGTGTTACGCGATTCGGCCGAGCAATGGGACGGAGAGGTACCAGTGGGAGTCAGTCAGGAAGTTCGGGCAGAAGGGGACGACCCTTCGGCTTCGCTCAGGGCAAGCTTCAGTCGTGCCGAAAAAAACCGGGAAGGGCACGGCTTTAGCCGTGCCGATACGACGCACAAAAAGCACGGGGCTTTAGCCCCTGACGGTTCGCGCGCTCGCCACACAGAAAACGCTACTTCCTGGTCAACGCGCCGCGAGCGTGAGCAGGTTGAACTTGGGAAAGGCCCCATCTCACTCGACGAACTTCATGCCATTGCCGAAGAATCTAGCCAGTCTGAGCGCCGTGCTGACGATGCAGAACGCGAGCTGATGGAATGGAAAAAGGCGAAGTTCATGCAAGACCGCATCGGAGAAGATTTCGACGGTTTGATTATTAGCGTGACGAAATTCGGCTTCTTCGTCGAACTCACGGACATGTTCGTTGAAGGTCTTGTCCCCCTCAACACGCTTACCGATGACCGTTATACGTATCACGAGAACACGCGTGAAATTATTGGCCAGCGCTCGCGCAAGACATTCCGCCTCGGACAAAAGGTGCGCGTGATCGTAGACCGGATTGATCCGGTGGAGAAGAAGGTCCAGTTTGCATTGTTGGAGGAAGCAAAGCCAACTCGAACCAAGCAAAAAAAACGATTGCGTATCTGAAGGGGTGTGTGCTCCTTCTGATTTTTAGAGGGGCAATCGGCTTTGTCTTAGGCTCCGGGCGAGATGCCCGTAGCTCCATGCTGGCCGGCTTGGTGTAGAATTTCCCAGTCAACCCCGTTCGAACATCCTCGTTCGAACCAGTGTCGGGACGTGGCTCAGCCTGGTAGAGCACTCGCTTGGGGTGCGAGGGGTCGGCAGTTCAAATCTGCCCGTCCCGACCAATTCTTTGCTTTAGAGGTCCTTCGACTTCGCTCAGGATTTCGCCAGCGGGCTCGGACGCCCGCTAAACGGCTCAACTTGGGGGTGCGAGGGGTTGGCATCCTTCGACTTTGCTCAGGATTTCAGCAGGCGGCTCGAACGCCGCCTAAACGCCTCAAGTTCAAATCTGCCCGTCCTGACCAATAAATTACGGAAAAGTTAACCGTCACTTCCCCGTGTAGCTAACTCTCCACACCGAGTTTGATCCGTCGTCGCTCACCAGCAGCGATCCATCTGAAGCCACGGTTATGCCTACCGGACGTCCCCATACGTTGCCGTCTGGTAGCACGAAACCGGTGAGGAAGTCTTCATACTCGCCGCCAGCATGACCGCTGTTGTGCAGAGGCACGCGAATCACTTCATAGCCCACGCGTACTGCTTTGTTCCAGGAGCCGTGTTCGGAGGCAAAAATGTCTCCCTTATACTCGGCAGGGAACTGCTGGCCTTGGTAAAAAGTAAGCTCCAGGGACGCGTTGTGCGGCTCCAGCAATACATCCGGCACGATGACTTTGTCTTTCAACTCGGGATGCTTGCCCTGATGCCGCGGATCCTGACCCCCGCCCATGTACCACCACGGCCAGCCATAGAAACCGCCTTCCTGAACGTGCGTGATGTAATCGGGAACGAGGTTGTCTCCCAAGCCGTCGCGCTCATTCACCGAGCACCACAATTCGCCTGTCTGCGGATTCACTGCGACCCCACCTCCCGCGTTGCGAATGCCATAGGCATACACGCTCAGCACGCAATTCTCGGGATTGCATGCCAGAATGTCGGCACGGTTCTTCTCCCCGGGGTGTGTGTCAGGATCGTCCGCGTTCGATCCCGAACCTACCGCGACAAACATTCTCTTGCCATCCCGCGAAAATTCTAACGATCGCGTGCTGTGCCCGAACCAGCTCGTCGGCAAATTGGCGATGTGTTGCGGCGATCCGCTCGCCTTCAAATCGCCGTTGTGGTAAGAGAAGCGAACCACTTCGGCTTCGCTGCCCACGTATAACCATTGCGGATCGGGGCCCGGAGGATAAAAAGCCAGACCATAGGGCTGCTTCAGGCCGCTGACAAAGATGGACGACTGCTCAGGCTTGCCGTCCGCGGTTAGCCCGCGAAACACTCGAATGCGCCCGGGATCGCTTTCCGCAAGAAAAATGTCGCCGTTCGGGGCCGTGCGCAAGGTCCGGGGATTGTCGAACCCGGAGGCGTACAACTCGACCTTGAACCCGGCGGGCGCTAGCGGCCGTACATTATCGGGACGGCCCACCATTTTCGGGCCATTCCACGACGATTTCGTTGCATACGGTCGGGGAAGATCGTTCACGGTAATCTGGTGAAGTGCTCCCGGTTTCTCGTAACGAAAATCGGTGAAGGGTGGAGTCGGCGGTGGCGCGCTTGCTTCCGGCGCGGCCGGCGACGTTCCTGTCGACTTTACGTAGGTAACGATCTGCCAGCGCTGCTTTGCCGCCAAAGACGCCCAAGCGGGCATGCCGTTAGCTTTGTCGCCCCGCGTAATAAACCAGAACACTTCGCCCGGGGCAACCGCATCGAGTCTTCCGTCCACCAGCGTCGGCACATTGCCCGTGCCTTTTCCGGAGGGCCCGTGGCACGACAGGCAATTGCGCGCATATAGCTTTTTTCCGGCCTGCGCGGCCTTTTCCTGGCCTGCGTATGGGTTCTTCGCCGAATGCGCCGAAGCCGGAGCATTGTGGAACCTTGTGTCTACATCTGCTGCGAGCAGCGCTGCAGGCAGCAGAATCGCCGCAGTGAGGGCGTGTGATTTGGTAAATGAGCACATGAATACTTTCTTCAACGCCGTGACGCGATGCAGTCGCGTGTCCTCAGCTTTGTGGAGACCCGGCCCATACCGCCGGCCAAGGTCTTCGATGATGCGTAGTACGGGAGTCTGGCAATAACTGGCGCGAATCTTACGTCTGCAAAACTGGCAAGTCAATAAAACCTTGGTGTTCGCGGTGCCCCGGGGATTGCTGTTGAAACATTTCACTCATCGACTGTCGTTAAAATCGCGCAAACGAAGGCATTTGGCCCGCAGGTTACTGCGGTAACCTTGTTCCCCAACAGTGTCTCAGCGAGGCTAGAAGAATGCCGCGACACGTGGGGAAGCGCCGCGAAAAAAGAATGGCAACCGTCCACCCCATTCGACTTTGGGGGATGGATGCGAAGGGAAGGCCTTTCATTGAGGCGGCTTCTACCTTAGACGTTAGCGGCAAAGGCGCCCGCCTGAAAGACGTTAACGCAAAGCTCGCGGTCGGAGACGTTGTCGGTCTATCCTCCGGCGGGCAGAAGGGCAGGTTTCGGGTAGTTTGGGTTGGTCAAGCAGGCACATCAGAGGCGAGCCACGTCGGCCTGCAGAGTTTGGAGTTTCGAAAACACCTGTGGGACCTGAAACTTTCCGTTGGCAGCTTCGACACCTACACTCGTCCGCCGCAGCGCGAACATCGGTTGCTGACCCGCCTGAAGTGTTCGCTGTCAGTCGAAGTACGCTCCGATGGTGCGGACAAACAAGTCTGGGCATTCATTAAAAACATCAGCATGGGCGGTTGCTATGTTGCAATGGCGACGCCGTTGCCGGTGAAAGCTAAGCTGAGGATCGCCTTGTGGTTGGACGACGAGACCAAGATCTGGGCAGATGGAATCGTGATCAGCAGTCATCCAGCTTCTGGGATGGGAATTAAATTTCTTGCCCTAAGCCGTAAGAATTTGGACGCGCTCGAGCAATTCTTGAAAATCTCATCCGACCCGGGCGTCCCGTCGTCAGTGAAATGAGCGGGGAGTCTTGTTTCTGCTTCGGTGCCGCAACAGACCGTGCTACTGCCCTGTTTGATATCGCAAGCTGGATAAAATCACAAGGTAGTCGTACCTGGCAGTCGAGTTCCCGATCTGGGCGCCCGTTTGCTGCAGCTGTGCTTGACTCAATTCGACAATTGAACCGAGCCCGAGTTTGTAACGTGTTTGCGCCAGGTCTAAGGCGAGATTTGCCTGCTGTAGCAGTTGCGCGGTGACGGTCACCCGCTGATAAGCAGTGTTGGCCTGCATCCAAGTCATACGAACATCGCGTGCGATACGATCGCGCAGATCGCGTACCTGTTCGTGTAACGCAGATGCGCGGTAGTCAGCCTCATGAGCCCGGGCGGAATATAGAAATCCATTGAAAACGGGGATGCTCAAATTCACGCCTACAGCTCCGTACCATGGGGTCACGATCTGATCAGCTCTCACTGGGGTGCCACCGATAGCACCGAGAGCGCTGATTGTGGGACGATTCAGATCGTGCTCGGCGCGCGCGAATCGCCTCTCAGCCTGAAGCTGATCATCTACTTCAGCCAGATCTGGCCTGGAACGGAGCGCCTGTTCAACAAGATCTTCTTCATTCGTTGACGGCTCGGTGATCGTCTGTGCGTTCTCATCGACTAGAAGATAGCTCGCCTGTTTTTCGAATCCGAGTACCTGATTCAGCAATGCGAATGCCGTGTCTTTTCGATTTTGCGCATCCAGCAAAAGGAGCTTGGCTTGAGCAAGATTCACATTTGCAAAGCTGAGATCGAGATCTGACCTTAGCTTCGCCTGCGCAAGCGCCTGCACTTGATCGGCAGTGGTTTGGCGAGTACTTACTGTTTGCCCTGCAACCAGTAGCTCTGCTTGCGCAGAAAGAGCAGAGTAAAAGGCTTGATCGACTGCCAGCGTTACATCCGCTGCAGTTGCCAGAGCCGCCTGCTGTTCTGCTTTTTCACGAAAGTTTGCGGACGCCACCAGATTTCCAGTGCGGCCAAAGTCGGTAATCAACTGTGCAATGGTTACACCCGCTGCCGCTCGCTCGAACACGCTTGGGTTGTTCAATGCACCAGCCGTAATCCGCGTACCCTGGTGAGCATCGACTGCGGTCAGGTTTCCTGTGGCAACCGGCAGTTCGCCCGAACGCACTTCACGAAGCACTTGATGTTCGGCCAAAGCCAGCAATTTTGAGACGCTGATTTGAGGGTTGTTCTTGAGCGCCAACTGCTCGGCATCATGTAGCGTGAGCCTCATTTGACCAGATGACGGCTGCGGTGCAGGAGTCTGCGCCCAGACGTGGAAGCAAGTAGTCGTAGAAAGTACGATCAGGTAAAAAAACAATCGAGATTTTTTCATTCTCGCCTTCTCAGCTTTGAACCGGAAACGAAGAAGCTTCTTCGTCCTTGCGATGTACGAGCAGATACGCAGCAGGCACCAGAAAGATGGTGACGATTACTGAAATGGTCAATCCACCGATGATTGCGCGAGCCAACGGGGCGTACTGCTCGCTGCCCGCTTCCAGAGCTAAAGCCATAGGAATCATGCCCAGGATCGTAGCCAACGATGTCATTAATACGGGACGAAGGCGCATGCGACAGGCTTTCGCAACAGCTTCATGGATCGGGGTACCCTCCTGCCGAAGATTGCGAGCTACATCCACGATCAGGATGCTGTTTGAGACTACGATGCCGGTCATCATGATCACGCCCATTAAGGACATCACATTGAGACTGGTGTGTGTGACAAGCAGGAAGATGATGACGCCAGCTATACCTGGTGGAACTGCCAGCAAAATGATCAAAGGGTCAATGAAAGATGCAAACTGTGCCATCAAGATCAGGTAAACGAGTACGATCGCTAGCAAAAGTCCAATCCCGAAGCTCTTGAAGGATTGCCGCATGCCTTCGACAGAACCGCGCACATTGACTCTTACATTCTCAGGGATTTTCGTGTTATGGATAATGCCATCGACTCTCGAGGCTACGCTCCCTAGATCTTCACCCGATGGAGCGACATATACATCGATGACGCGGCGAAGTTGGTAGTGATCAACTTCTGTTGGCGAGAGAAAGCTTTCTATGTTGGAGACTGCTCCGAGTTGCGTAGTGTCATCGCCTTTGGCAGACCGCAACGGAATTTGTTTCAAATCGTTCATCGTCTGAATCTGGTTGTCTGGATACTGTACCGTCAGCATGTAGTCGTTGCCAGTCTTCGGATCCACCCAGTAGCTCGGGGCAATCATTTGATTTGAGTTCAGAGCGGTGATCACGTTATCCACCACCTCGCGCGAGGACAGGCCGAGCCGCGACGACATTTCCCGATCGACATCGACCTTCAGTGCCGGATAGTCCAGATCCTGAGGAATCAAGACGTCACTAACTCCTTTCAACCCGCGAATCTTCGTCGCAAGCTCCTGGGCAGTTTTGTAGGCCGAATGCAAGTCGTTTCCGCCGACTTGAATGTCGATGGGCGCCGGCAATCCCAGATTGATGACAGCATCCACCAGGCCTCCTGACTGAAAATACGTCGAGAGTTCAGGCAAATCGTCGGCGAGTTTCTCGCGGACTCGCCTCATGTACTCGTAGCTGCCCACATCGTGACCACTCTTGAGACTTACCTGCACGGTGGCGGTGTGCTGGCCGGAGTTGCTGGTGTACATGGATGAGAATCCGGGCTGTACGCCAATGTTCGAAACAATGACTCCAAGATCGCGATCTGACACTACCGTGCGAATATCGGCTTCCACCTTTTTAATGTACTGATCGGTCACTTCGAGACGGGTCCCAGTTGGCGCTTTTATGTTAATCATGAACTGGCTAGGATCTGTCCGAGGAAAGAACGACACGCCGAGCAGTGGGTAAAGAGCAAAGCTGAATAGGCACACACCGAGAATGCCGGTCACGGTGGCGGCGGGACGTAGCAACGTGCGGCCAACCGTGATGTCGTACTTGGAAAGCATTCGCTCGTACTTGCGATTGAACCAGTGCACGAAATGTCCAAACCCGGAGCGGCGGATGTCTTGTCCCTCCTCTTCGTCCGCCTCGAGCTTATGTATGAACTTCGCGCAGAACAGTGGAACCACGGTCATTGCGACTGCGTAGGAAGCAAACAGCGACAGCACCACTGAGAGTGCCAGAGCTGTGAACAGGAATCGGCTGACCCCGTACAGAAAGATAACGGGAAAGAACACGATGGCGGTTGTAAAAGTCGCGGCCAGGACAGGCAGTCCCATTTCGCGCCCGCCTTTTTCCGCAGCTTCCTCCGCAGACTCACCCATCTCCAGATGGCGGAAAATGTTCTCCAACACTACCACTGAGTTGTCGATCAAACGGGAGAATGCCAAAGCAAGACCACCGAGAACCATTGTGTTGATGGTGCCCCCACCGGCATTGAGAGCGAGGAATGCGGCGAGGGCCGAAATTGGAATCGATAACATGACCGCAACTGTGGCCCTCATGCTACCCAGGAAGATCAGGATCATTAACGCCGTGAGCACCAAGCCAATGCCGCCCTCACTGCCAAGATTTTTGATGGCAGTCTTGACGTAGATCGACTGATCAAAGACGACATTCGCTACAAGCTGTTTAGGTACGTCAAAAAGATCGTTCAATGAGGACTTGATTCCATTGACGATCGCAATCGTGTTGCTGTCCCCGCCCTGCTTAAGCACTGGCAGATAAACTGACTTCTGCCCATCTACTCGAACGATGTTGTTCTGTATCTGTGCAGCGTCTATCGCGCGACCCACATCGCCAACCATCACCGACGCGTTACCAACCGTCTTCAACGGAAGCTGATTGATCTCAGCCGTCGTAGGAAGTTGACTGTTGGTGTAGATATTGAAGTCCTTAGGCCCAATCCGTACGTCTCCGGCGGGAAGGATCATATTGGAGTCGTTTACGGTGCGCACTACGTCCATCACGCTAAGCTGATGAGCCTGGAGCTTGACCGGATCAACATAGACTTGAATCTGGCGGTACTTTCCGCCGAACGGTTGTGGGACGGAAGATCCAGGCACGTTCGCAATCTGATTGCGCACGTTGTACTGCCCTAAATCGCGTAGCTGAGTCTCCGTCAATCCGCTGCCTTTGAGGGTTACAAGGCAAACCGGCAGACTGGACGCATCGAACTTCAGAATGACTGGCGGCAGCGTGCCAGGCGGTAGACGGCGCAGATCGGCCATTGCAAGATTCGAGATTTCGCTCACCGCAGCATCGGCGTTCATACCGGCTTGAAAGTAGATCTTGATGAGACTCACTCCCGGTAACGACCGCGATTCCATGTGATCTATTCCACTTCCGAGAGTGAAGAAGCGCTCGAATCGTCCAGTGATGTCCGATTCGATCTGCTCGGGCGGCATGCCCGAATAGAACGTGGCCACCACCACAACCGGAATGTTGATATTCGGAAAAAGGTCAACCGGCATCCGGGCAACCGTCACCACGCCAACGACGGCGATCATCAAGCAAAGCATGATGACGAAGAAGGGGTACTTAATAGCAAAGCCAGACATAAACTACTGCCCCCCGTCCACCGGAGTCGCAATCGTGAACGAGCTCTGCCTCGGATCAACGATTTCTCCATTTTGATAAGAGCCTAGATTCGCAACGATGACCCGGTCACCTTCTTTCACCCCGGAAATGATTTCGACAGAATTCGGATCTTCCATGCCGGTGCGAACTTCGCGTGAAGCAACGCGGTTGTCTTTGCCCACAACTAGCACTGAGGCCTTATTGTCGCCGTGGGTCACAGCCTGGATCGGAACCAGTAAGGCATCGTTATGTTTCTGCACTTGCAGAACTACATTGGCGTACATCCCAGGAGCGATATGGAGGTTCTTGTTTGGCACATCAATTTCTACCTGTTCTGTACGTGTAGAACGATCTAGCGCATCTGTGGAGCGAGTAACTTTTCCAGTAAAGGGTTCGCCCGTAGCTTGCACGGAGATCTCGGCGGACTCGCCATTATGAACATTGGCTGCAACCGATTCCGGAACGGGAATACGGAGACGCAGAATATTTACCTGGGCAATCTTCACCACTGGTTGAGCGCTATTCGTGGAAGTGCCTGCTTGAACGAGGGCCCCTGTATCTACGTAGCGCCAGGTGACTACCCCGTCAAAAGGCGCAATGATGCGAGAGTAATCGGACATCGCCGAAACCTGACTATGCGTGGCGCGAGAAACGTCAAGCTGCTGCCGCGCCGCGGAAAGTGTAGACTTCGCTGCGTCCACTTCGGCTTCGGCGACCCTGTCCTTCGCTTCGGCGTCATCTAGCTCCTGCTCGGCGACCAGGCCGGGGCGGGCCGACGATGCTTGCTTGAGACGTATGGCAGCCGCATGCAGGGCCGTATAAGCCGCTTCATCTCGTGCAACTTCATTTTGAGCACGAACGATTTCGTCCTGACTATACCGGACCCCCGCATCGGCGGCTTGTACCTGCGCCGTAAGTTCAGGGATCTCTAAGACGGCGAGAACTTGTCCGGCCCGAACGTGATCGCCAATATCGACATTAATGTTACGGATGTAGCCCGCAACCTTGGCGTGCAGTTCGACCTCCTGGTAAGGCAAAAATTCGCCGGCTATGGAAAGTGTGTTGGCTATAGTGCCCCGGGTCACCGCAGCAACAGCGGCCCCAGGCACATTTTTGCCGGTTCTAGACCTGGACGGCCCATCCGCGCCCACATGGGACCCAACGGTAAAAGCGGCGATGACGGAGCAAGCTATAACTGCGCCTGCAATCGGCAACGCATACTTGTGAGTTTTCACGTTCAAACCTCAGCGGTTTTCGGCGTTTAGGAATGCAACTCAGTTCTGCCAGTGAATCAGGTATGCAGAAACCAGTCGTGAATACGCTCAGATTACCTGGAAAATAGCCCTAGAGCTAGATAACCGGAGGGGGTCGAAGGAAACGAAAGAGCTGGAATGAATCGATTGGGAAAGGAATAGGTACAACGTATGCTCTACCCTTCGGGCGAAATCCGCGGAAGAGTGGTGAAAACACGAAGAGGATTACCGCCGCCAATAAGCCCAAGACAAAGCTTCCCGCGTCCTCAATGGAGTTCAATACATCCATCTTTTGGCCGTTGAGCCAAAGCTTCGAAATTTCGGCAGAATGTCCGTGCCCGGCGGGCTGATACAGAGAAATCTTTGCCTGTAGAGCGAAGAGAAACACGCACAGCGAAAGAGCCAACATGAAATAAGTCAGCTTCTTGCCCTTCGGTGAACGCTGGATACTCGCTCGCACTTCTTTAGATGATACGGCGAATTTCAGCTGCTGCCAACAGCTCTGAAACCTGTTTGCCAGGCGAAAGCCCTTGTCGTTGGACGGCGAAACCAAGATCTGGACTGCGGATTACTCCGCTGAGCTCGCGTCCGTTGCAACCGTCGCGTTCCTCGGTTTTTTCCCGCTCGATGGATTGAAGTACATTGCGAAGGAGTATCCCGGCAGGTTGATCGGCACTGAGTAGTCTGCCTCAAAATAGAGGATGGCGTTCTTTCCATATCCGTCGCGCAGCACCGTTACCTGATCAGGCGAAAGCGTAATACCATACTGCGCGGCCTTGCGCAGAACTGTGTCGCGCAGATCTCCGTCAGAGGCGATATCACTGAAGCCGATACGCATCCCGAGCTGCGACGCCATATCCTGCAGGTCATCTTTTAGCTCGATGTTGGCCAGCTCACACGCGCCAATTTGCCAGCCTGCACTGAACAGCAGATAGAAGGCCGCCAATCCCAAAGTGATTTTAATTTTCTTCATGACACATTACTTAAAATGCGTGCCGGTGGGGCTTTTTCCTTCAGGGTTGTGTCTGCGATCAAAAGCCAGAAAACTAATCCTGGCCTTCACACATGATAGTTACCCTAGGCGGGCAGTCAACGTTACGCCCGTACCCGGTACAGCTGAAGACGGCGGCCTCAGAGCCTTACGTTGGTCTAATAAAGAAGAGATCACTAGCGCCATGCCCGTGTCGTGTCTTTAGGGAGACAGGCCGTTATTTTTTGGAGAGGCGGGCGGCGCAGGGATGTTATTGCTTGAGTTCTTGCAACTTCGCGGATGCCACTTGTCCGGCTTCGCTCTGCGGGGCTTCCTTCTGTATCTGCTCGTATTGTTTCTTGGCGTCCACCGTCATCCCAGCGGCTTGGTAGGTTTCCGCCAACTCGATCTCTGCAACCGCCTTGCTAACAGTGTCTGCAGGCTTTTCCATGATTTGTTTGTAGAGATCGACTGCTTCTTTGGTCCGGTTGGTGTCGCGATATACACCGGCCAAAGCCAGTTTCGCTAACGCGGAGAGGTCCCGGTTGCGGTAACCGGCGACAGTTTTGAGTTCACGTTCCGCCGCTGCATTGTCCCCCAGTGCAGCAGAAGTCACGCCCAAAAAATAGCGCGAGAAATCGGCAACATGGGTATGCGGATACTTATCCAGCAGCGATTGAAATTGTTTGTGGGCCTCAGTAGCGCGCTCCTTAGCCGAAGCAAAGCTCGGATAATCCGGCTGAGCCGGCATTCCCGCGGGGCGGACCGGCGTGTCCAGGGTCTGAAGGGCCTTGCCGAAATCCGCGCTGGCCTTCTCGTCCTGCCGGTCGTTGTAGTACCAGCCGCCGACGGCCGCAGCAATCAAGACGGCCAGCACAACGCCGGCAATGATCATCTTGTTTTTGTGCTCGACCGTCCAATGGACCGTCTGCTCGGCGGCGTGTAGAGTGGCCCGGCTAAACCGATCTTGTTTGAGTTGATGACGTGCTTCTGCGCGCACTAATTACCCTTCTGCTGGTATGAGATTCGGAAGCTTTAGTGTATCAGCGGAAATTCCAGAGCGTCAAAGAGCCAGGCCTTTGAGAAATTATCGTTGCCCAGCATGGGCGGCGTTGGCGCGAGGCCTTCGTTGGAGTATCGCGAACACTGGCACAACCAGAGGAATAAGCAAAAAGAAGAGACTGGCGTCGGTATTTCGACATTGCGACGCGCTTTTCCTTTAATTGGTCGCCCAATTCCAGCCGCGCGTTCTCTCTGCTGCCTATTGCGAGCGCAAACGCCAACATTGGGCCGTAATTGATCCCCAGAGATACCAAGTATGCTCCGACTGCTGTTCCCCAAAGTGAATGGGCACGCAGCAACGCGAAAATGCCAAGCGCGATGGAAAACAGCACTCCAACGGCAAATTCAGTAATGATGAACTTAGGATCGAGAAAGGCAACATCGATGGCCGCGAGCTTTCTGAAATTGACGCTCACCGAACCGAACTCCTCTCGATGTAGCGTTGCGAACTAGAGAAGACCCACGATCAGCGTGACGCTTCTTCCAGAATGCCCTTCTCCAGCTTCTCCTGGCACTCAATGCAGTGGCGGGTCCAGGGCACGGCTTCCAACCGCTTGGGATTGATCTCTTTGCCGCAGGAGATGCACTCGCCGAAACTTCCTTCACGAATACGGGCAAGTGCGTTCTCTACCATCATCAGCAGTCGGCGATCATTATTGCTCTGGTGAAATAAGAATTCTTTGTTATAAGAACTGGCAGCCTTGTCGGCAATATCCTGGGCCACGTCCTCATCGGCGGTGCGGCCGTCCTGTTGAGTGCGGGAGACGGTGCGACGTAATTCCTGCTGCCGAGTCTCCAGCCGCTTCTTGAAAGATTCCAACTTCTTCTTATCCATCGGTACGTTTCCAAACTGAAGCCCGCTACTCTGGTTCGCGGGCCTCAACAGCCAAACGGGAATAATATGCGCCTAATTTAAGATGCGTCAACTGTGCGAAACGCTTCAGGGGAAGTGTCAAGGATTGTACGCCGACCGGCGCGCCCAACTATGCGCTGTCATCCTGTGGACAGTTGGCGTTCGCAGACCCGACACTGTCATCCTCAGCGAAGCTGTCGTTCGCGTAGCGAGCGACAACGCAGTCGAAGTTGAGGCGCTTAGCGGGCGTCTGAGCCCGCTGCAGAAATCCCGAGCGAAGCCGAGGGATCTCAGTCACCCGTGACGGAGCGCTCATGCCTCCGCTTGGGAGAATCTATTGGCGACACATTGACGGACAAAAAGTGCGGAGGTCCTTCGACTCCGCAGCACGATTCGCGAAAGCGAATCGTGCTGCTCCGCTCAGGATGACATGACCTCAACGGCTGATCACAGCGACTCTCATCCGTTTGCCGACTTTCAGGTACAACTCCGCTGGCAACGCAAGCACATGTATTCTTACTTGGTTCTCGACCGACTCATTAACTTTCACTGCACCGTCCTTCAGCTTACGGGTTGCATCGGACACGGACTCGGCCAGCCCGCATTTAACAAGTAGGCGATCAAGACGAATCCCCGGTGGCAGATTCTTTCCGAGGTCAATAGCCGAAGATCCTGATTCTTCCCCGGCTGACCACTGAATTTCCTGGAAACTGACCGGAACCTTTTCGACGCTCTCCGGCACTTCATCCTTCTGAAACTGCTTCGCCCAATCCTCCGCGGCCTTCGTCGCTAACTCGCCCGAGTGGAAATCCTTCACAATCCGCGCAGCGAGGTCCTTTTTCGCCTGCATCGGATGCGCTTCTCGTTTCATGCGCTCGATCTCCGACATCTGCACGTCGGTGAGAAGCGTGTAGTAGTGCCACATTTTCTCGTCAGAGATATTCATCACTTTGCCATACATCTCAGACGGTGATTCCTTAACGCCAATCGCGTTGTCCAGCGACTTTGACATCTTTTCCGTTCCAGTGCGCCATCCTTCGAGAATGGGCATGGTCAACACAACTTGCGATTCCTGCCCATAAGTGCGTTGCAATTCCCGCCCTACGAGCAGATTAAATTTCTGGTCCGTCCCGCCGAGCTCGACATCAGCCTTCAACATGACCGAGTCGTATCCCTGCGCCAGCGGGTACAAGAGCTCATGCAATGCGATCGGTTTTTCTTCCTGAAAACGTTTGTGGAAGTCTTCGCGTTCGAGCATCTGTGACACCGTAGTTTTCGCAGCCAGTTTGATCCAATCCGCCGACTTCATCTTTTCAAACCACTCGTTGTTAAACCGGACCTCGGTCGTGCGCGGCGAGAGAATTTTGTACACCTGCTCCATGTAGGTCTTGGCATTCCGCATCAACTCTTCGGCGCTGAGTGGAGGCCGCGTTGCCGAGCGGCCCGTAGGGTCGCCGATCATGCCGGTAAAATCGCCGATGAGAAAAATGACGGTGTGCCCAAGGTCCTGAAAGTGTTTCAGCTTCCGCAATAAAACGGTGTGGCCAAGATGAAGGTCCGGTGCAGTGGGATCGAAGCCAGCTTTTACTCGCAGCGGCTTGCCGGCCGTGCGAGACTTTTCCAGCTTCTCTCGAAGCTCAGGCTCCTTCACAATTTCCGAGGAGCCTTTCTTTATGTATGTCAGTTGTTCGTCAACCGGAGCGAAGGTCGGCATGGAGAAGATTATTGCAGATTTCAGAATTTAGATTTCAGATTGATTGAGGGCTATCTCGCGGGAAGATGCTAGTTGATCCGGGTTCCTGTCACCCTTGGCTGTGCGGAGAGAAGCAACAAAGATTGATGCCTACTCGTTCGACTCTTTCAGGAGAGGATCGAATTTTTCACGGGGTGTGATTCCAGATTCCACAAGGAGCTCAAGCCAAAATAAACTCTCGTCCGCTTCTTCGAGAACGATCCCCATTTTTGAAATGAAATCAGCGGAAGAACGGGCGCGGCATACCGAACGATAATTCGCAGCCACGGACGTAGCTGACCTCAACAGTTGGTGACAACAACGAATAATAAGCAGCGCAAACCGCTTTGTGCGGTCTCTTAAGATCTGCGAATTCGTCGCTGGCGGCATAGGAAATCTGCAATCTGAAATCTTCAATCTGCAATTTACCGCTCCGGCAACCGATCCGAAGCAATAATTTTGCGTCCGAGAATTTTAAATTCCCGATTCAGCACAATGTTGATTGCTTCGCCATATGCGATGTGCTCTTGCTCCAAAATCCTCGCGGTCAGAGTCTTCTCATCATCGCTTTCGAGCACTGGAATGGCCTTTTGCACGATGATTGGCCCGTGGTCGAGTTCCTCATCGACGAAGTGCACAGTACACCCCGCGATCCTTACTCCGTAAGCAAATGCCTGTTCTTGCGCTTCGAGCCCAGGAAAAGCCGGCAGCAGGGACGGATGAATATTCAAAATGCGATGAGGGAATTGCTTTACGAACCACGGCGAGAGCAGCCGCATGTATCCGGCAAGACAGACGAGATGGACCTTGTGCTGCTGGAGCGCCGTCACGACTTCACGGTCATGCTCTTCGCGGGCCTTGCCCTTGGAAGGAAGAACCAGGGTTTCGATTCCCAGTTCTCGTGCCCGCGCAAGTCCCCCCGCGTCTTCGCGATTGGAAATTACAATCGCGATTCGGGCGTCATGAATCCTCCCCGAGACCACATTTTTCGCGATCGCCTCGAAATTTGAGCCGCGACCAGAGAGTAAAATGCCGAGATTTTTCATCTAATTAGGAGAGCACCGAACAACCTTAGGCGTACGGCAGGGTTAACTCAAGCAGATCCCTTGCCGCACTTCGGTCACGTACGGAGTTCCACGAGACCATTTACATTAGAAGGATACCGAAAAACTCATGCCCTTATTTGTGCACCGTTATGCAGCTTTCGTTTTTTTCGTGGTTTGCGCCATAACTCTGTCGGGCCAGACTGCACCACCGGCAGCGCCAGACCCGCCCACGGCCATCGCGCCAACTTCTTCAGTTCAAGCTCCCGCGCCGAGTTCCCCAAAGCCGAGTTCTAGTGACGAGAATGAAATCGAAAGGCAAGAGCAGTCGCAGCGCATGCTGGGCGTGATCCCAAACTTTGGCACCACCAGCCGGCACGATGCGCCTCCGCTGCCGCCGAAGGCCAAGTTCCGCTTGTTTTACAAATCAGCATTCGATCCAGTGGAACTTTCGGTGGTCGGACTGCAGGCCGCAGTTAGCCAGGCGGAAGATGAGTTCCCCGAATACGGCCAGGGCGCGGCAGGTTTCGGGAAGCGCTATGGAGCAACTCTGGCTGATGAGGTTTCCAGTAACTTCTTCTCGAATTATTTTTTCCCAGTGCTATTGAAGGAAGACCCGCGCTACTTTCGGCTTGGAGAAGGCCCCATCAAACGCCGCCTTGGTTACGCACTCCTGCAGGAAGTAGACTGCCGCACAGACCAGGGCGGCCGCAGCTTCGCTTGGGAAAATGTTTTGGGGGCCTTCACTGCGGGTGGCCTATCGAACCTGTACTATCCGCAGGCCGAACGCGGTTTCGGATTGACGATGAGCCGGAGTGCGATTGCGATCGGATACGGCAGTTTGGGTGGGCTAGTGGACGAATTCTATCCTGACATCAGCCATTGGCTCTTTCACCGGCACCAAAAACAATCCGCAGACTAGGCGGTGTGCAGACCCGCCCATAGCGCCACAAAAAGCACCAATGACAACAAGAGTGCCACCCACGCATTGGTGCGAACAAATTTGTGGGTCGCTGGCCAGGGAAACATGAGGACGTCAAATACAGTAACGAGTCTTTCTGGCCAGAGCAGACCGGCAACTCCGAATGTTAGAGAGAGTTGCACAACTAGCAAAAGAAGCAGATGGTTCATTCCCGATGCTCCAACGCGAAAATATTGATGGGGTGCTGCTGGCTTGAGTTTAGCTCAGGGTCGCTGAGGCGAGTCAATAGAAGATTTGAACGCGGTACCGATAGTGCAAGCCCTGGGCGGAGACAACTCTGCTTCCGTTTATCTCTTGAAAATTCAGACCCTTGGATCTTCTTTCCTGCCCGTTCCCGCCAGCCAGCGAAAAAGCATATTCACAAGACTCAACACAATCGCTCCCTCGAACGCGGAGAGAAAGGTATCAACCCGGAACCCGGGAACAACCGCGGCAGCCATCTCCAGCATGAGCGCGTTGATCACGAACCAGAAGATACCCAGAGTGAGAATAGTCAATGGGAAAGTGATGACCTTGAGCAGCAGGCCTAGCGTGGCGTTCACCAAACCGATCACTAGCGCGGCAATGAGCGCGGAAGCTACACCGGTGACATGAAATCCGGGAACCAGTCGCGACACAACCCAGACCGCCAATGCGCTCAGCAGCCAATTGAGAAGAATCCGCACGCCAATCCTCCAGCATTGACACTATAGGCGTGTGCGCGAACAACAGCAACAGTCGCATGCGCGACCCTTCAATGCTACTTGCAGTGTCGCACTTCGCGTCCAAAAATCTCTGGAGCGGAGGAGCTTACATGTGGCTGGCTCTCGTCCCGGTTGCGGCATTTGTGATCGCCTTTGTCGCTGGGGCGCTCCTATTTGTGGTCGCTAGCAAAGAACTCGATTATTACTGAAACCCGAACCAAAGCTGGAAAGGCGCTCCACGTCCAAACCCCGATTGGGTCCCTCGATTCTGTGCCGCAAGAAAAGCTAGACCCGCGCCTTGCGAAGTTACCCTCTTATCCAGGCGCATTGCCCGAGGATCCCGGCAGCGCGGCAACCGTGACACAGCTGGATTTTAACCACGGAGTGTTGCAGGAGGTCTCAGCGACGTACTGGACCGGGGACTCGGAGAATGACGTCTGGCAATTTTTTCGGTGCCAGTTGCCCGACTGGCCGCGCAATCTCGATGAGAGTACGGGAAAGGAATTGATCCATCCTGAACGGGACGGTGTGCGTCTCATCCGCGTCACTCGTCGAGCAGACCGAACCGTCATCGAAACCTGCATCAAACCGCTTGGATATCCCCATTTATTTACGGGTGATGGCGACTAACGCGGTTCGGTCTCCGCGCCCATCTTCTTTCGAAGAAAGTAGTAAACTTTCGACTTATGCCAGGAAGGCCAACCAGCGTTGCGGCTGCATGGGTTTTCTTTTTTGCCCTTGAGTTCGCAGCCGTCGCGGTTTCCGCGCAAATGGTTGGCGCTCGCGATCTCACGTCAGGCTCACGAGCCCCGGCAGAACGAATTTCTGTACCGGAAACGTGCGCCCAGTCGGGTTCCTCCATCGCCAACGACGGAGCTTCGGGGAATTCAGTGAACGCCGGCGCTGACGAGAACTCGTTGGAAGTCACGATTGTGTCGATTTCTCCTTCTCCGCTTGAGATCGGAAACGATTTCACGGCCAAGGTTCGACTCAAGAACAACGGAGCAAAGGCGGTACTCGTCCCTTCGGTTACCGATGGCGAACGGGTGCTGGGAGTCTCCACCGACAGCACAGAGGAGGAATATGAAGCGGGAGACGTTTCCTTTCGCTTAATGACAGGAAAGGACCATCGCACCCCGGTGTTCTTGAATTCGGGCGGCGCGCTCTTTGCTAATCCAGAAGACAAGAGCAGCTACCTTCCGCTGGAGCCCGGCAATTGGTTGGAAATCAGGTTAGAGGGCATTGTGGAATGCGGACTGGAGGATTGTCTGGGCGAAATTCGGCCCGACAATAAGGCCACTCTCACCGCTTGGTGGTATCAGCGGGTGTTGAGTCATCGGATAAACGGCTGTGACGAGACCCATGCCAGCGCAAAAGTCCGTGAAGCCAGTTCTGCTCCGTTCTCGGTCGCAATCCGAAACTCGCCTTCGAGGTCGGCGAAAGCAGCTCCGAAAAAATAATCTATGCCTGTACTCACTTACCTAGAAGCTATTCGGCAGGGAATTTCCGAAGAGATGGAGCGCGACCCGGCTGTCTTTTGCCTGGGCGAAGACATCGGCATTTATGGTGGCGCATTCAAAATCACTGAGGGTTTCATCGACCGATTTGGTCCCGAGCGCGTGATTGATACGCCCATTGCCGAATCAGCAATCGTTGGGGCCGCGTTTGGCGCTTCTCTTACCGGCATGCGCCCGGTCGCCGAATTTCAGTTTATGGACTTCATCGCGTGCGCCATGAACCAGATCAGCAATATGGTGGCGAAGACGCATTACCTATGGGGTGCGCCGGCGCCTCTGGTGTTGCGCGGGCCAAGCGGCGGCAACGTTCATGGCGGTCCCTTCCATTCGCAAAATCCCGAAATGTGGTTCGTACATAATCCCGGGCTGAAGGTGGTCTGTCCGGCGACGCCCTATGACGCGAAGGGCCTGATCAAAGCTTCCATTCGCGACAATAATCCGGTCGTGTTCTTTGAGCACAAGTATCTGTACCGCCGCATCAAGGAAGAAGTTCCTGTAGAAGATTATGTTGTTCCGCTGGGCAAAGCTCGTGTCGCCCGCGAAGGCCGCGACATCAGCGTGATCACTTATGCTGCCATGGTGCATATGGCAATCGAGGCCGCGGAACTTCTTGCAAAAGAGGGCATCGACCTTGAAATCATCGACCTGCGCACCCTAGCCCCACTTGATCGCGATGCAATCGCAACCACCGTGAGAAAGACCAACAAGGTCATACTTATCCACGAAGACACGCGTACCGGCGGTATTGCGGGCGAGATTGCAGCCATCATCAATGAAGAATCATTTGACGATTTGGACGGTCCGATCGTGCGTATTACCGCGCTCGACACGCCGGTGCCCTTCTCGCCGCCGCAGGAAGAACATTTCCTCCCAAGCCTTCGTAATGTAGTCGAAAAAGCGCGCTGGCTGAAGGCCTATTAAATGGGCTCAACGTTGTTTTGTATGTGCTTTGAAAGTGCATCGCCTTTAGCCGTGCCGTTATAGCCGAATCGAATCGAGGCTTAGCCGGTGAGGGCCTGCTCTGAGGAGAAGACATGAGAGCTTTCATACTCGGGGTAATTGTCACATTTCTTCTGTTGTTCGTGGCCGGATTGCTGATCGCGCAATTTGGACTTTTTCCAACCAATGCCGATGCTAAGCCTTCGAGTCTGGAGCAGCGGATCGCCATGAGCGCTCTCGATGCCTCTATGGAGCGGCACGCACCGCGAGTAAACAATCCCTTGCCTGCGACCGACGTCAATTTAATCGATGGCATAAAGCTCTACAGCATGAACTGCGCCGTATGCCATGGCACTCTCGATTACAAGCCCAGCTTACTCGAGCACTCCATGTACCCGCCTCCGCCGCAGCTCATTCTTGATCCGCTCGATGACCCCGAGTGGCATATTTATTACGCGATCCGCACCGGGGTGCGTTACACCGGGATGCCCGCCTGGAACCACGCCCTCGGTGATCAGGACGTATGGAAGATAACCTCATTTCTGTCGCGGCTCGACAAACTTCCGCCCGGAGTGCAGCAATACTGGAAGACTACTTTCGGGGTCACGCCGCAGAGTCATCCGAGCGAAGGCGCTCATGGCCACCGCGATTAGCGCTCGACATTGGGACTTGGCGCGGAGAAAGACGATGAGCTTAATCGACGGGACGATCGCCCATTTTCCTTTTTTTGCGTTTGGTCTAGGATGGGTGGTTCCCTATGCCTAATTTCACTCTCCGCGTTAATGGCAGTGAAAAGAATGCCGACGTCTCGCCCGATACTCCGCTGTTATGGGTTCTTCGCGACAGCCTCGAACTGACGGGTACAAAGTTCGGCTGTGGCGCGGGGCTGTGTGGCGCGTGCAGCGTTCATGTCAATGGCGCGCTCACTCGCTCGTGCATCACACCGGTTTCGCAAGTTGCAGGCAAGAACATCACGACGATTGAAGGCCTGGGCGCGAACGGTCCTCACCCCTTGCAGAGAGCATGGATCGCCGAAGATGTTCCGCAGTGCGGCTACTGCCAGAGCGGGCAGATCATGGCGGCCGCCGTGTTGCTCGAAAAAACTCCGCATCCGACGGATCAGCAGATCACCGATTTCATGTCGGGGAATATTTGCCGTTGCGGCACCTATGAACGCATTCGACGCGCCATCCACCGCGCCAGCGAGGGAGGTGCAAAGTGACGGCACTTTCTCGCCGTGCGTTTCTAGGAACCTCGGCATTAGCGGGAACTGGGCTGGTAATCGGGTTCTATCTTCCGGGCCGCGCCCAGGCCGAAGCGGAAGGTGTGTTCTCGCCTAACGCCTACTTGCGAATCACGCCGGACGGCAAAATTACGGTCGTGGTCGCGCGCACGGAAATGGGGCAGGGGGTTTGGACCGCGCTGCCCATGATTCTCGCTGAGGAACTCGAAGCCGACCTGAAGCAGATCACCATCGAGCAAGCCGGCGCTAGCACTTTGTTCGGCGATCAGACCACCGGGGGCAGCGCCAGCGTACGTACTACGTGGGACCCGATGCGTAAAGCCGGAGCGCAAGCGCGGGAAATGTTGATCACCGCCGCTGCGACCCAGTGGGGAGTGCTGCGTGAAAGTTGCAAAGCGGAGAGCGCAACGGTCATTCATTCGGCCACCGGTCGTAAGCTGAGCTACGGCTCGCTTGCCAGCAAAGCGGCGGCGCTTCCCGTTCCCGATAATCCGCCGCTGAAAAAGGGCGGATACAAGTTGGTCGGGAAATCGACCCCACGCTTGGATACTCCTTCCAAAGTTAACGGCTCGGCCATTTACGGAATCGACTTTCGCGTTCCCGACATGAAGTACGCGGTGTTGGCACGCAGCGAAACCATCGGAGGCAAAGTCGCGGATTTCGACGCCACTGCGGCCAAGCAAATGCCCGGCGTAAGCTTCGTTGGAAAAATTGGCGACTCGGCTGTGGCCGTAGTTGCCGATAGCACTTGGAACGCATTGAAGGCGCGCCGCGCTGTCAAGATCACTTGGGACGAAGGTCCGAATAAAGATCTGACTTCCGCCGCGATTTTTGACGGATTACATCAGGCCGACGAAAGCAAGCCAGTGAAATTCTTCTCCGTGGGAGATGTCTCGAAGTCTACTGGCAAGCAAATCCAGGCAGAGTACCAGCTCCCTTTTATGGCGCATGCTCCGATGGAGCCCGGCAATTGCAGCGCGCATTTTCGGGGAACTGAATGCGAAGTTTGGGCGCCGACCCAAGTCCCTCAGGATTGCAGAGACACCATTGCACCTCTCGTGGGATTGAAACCGGAACAAGTAAAGGTCAACATAACCCTGCTCGGCGGGGGATTTGGTAGACGCCTCGAGCACGATTATGCAGTCGAAGCCGCGCTGGTTTCGAAGGCAATCAGCGCTCCGGTAAAAGTGACTTGGACGCGCGAAGACGACATGCGCTGCTCTACTTATCGTCCAGTCAGCCTGCACAAACTCTCAGCCACGATCGGTGACGACGGTTGGCCACTTTCCTTTACTCATCGCATCATCGGCCCATCAATCAACGGACAAAAGGGTTCGCAACCAGTCAATGGGGTTGATTCCGATTTTCCGGATGAGGCATCGTTCATTTATCCAATTCC
>Ga0102924_1001104_pt1 | contig 31790 bp, 27 predicted proteins | sample PaiPotPPM11metaG_FD_80116 | JGI IMG/M metagenome (GOLD analysis project Ga0102924, IMG submission 80116) | Iron sulfur acid spring bacterial and archeal communities from Banff, Canada, to study Microbial Dark Matter (Phase II) - Paint Pots PPM... ... | reverse complement strand
TGCGGCGGGATCGGGCTGCGCGGACAGGTTGACCGTGCCGGGTTCATGCGCGCGATGCAGGGCTGCGATCCGCGGACGGGTGATGGGCTTCGCCCGCCGCGGAGTCGGACGAAGGTCGCGGCGTTCGATTTGACGTTTTCGGCGCCGAAGTCGGTCAGTGTGCTGTTCGCGGTCGCCGACGAGGACGTGTCGGGTGCGCTGTTGGAGGCGCACGAGCGGGCGGTCGAGGCGGCGTTTCGCTATGTCGAGCGCGAGGCGTGCTTTACGCGTCGCGGTCACGACGGCATCCGGCGGATCCGGGGCGAGGGGTTCGTCGCGGCCGCGTACCGCCACCGGCTCTCGCGCGCCGGCGATCCTCAGCTGCACACACACGTCGTGGTCGCGAACATGACCCGCGCGGAGGGTCGGTGGACGACGCTCGAGGCGCACGGCCTGTACGAGCACAAGTCCGCCGCCGGGGCGGTCTATCGAGCGGTGCTGCGTGCCGAGGTGCGCGAGCGGCTGCCGTGGGTGTGGTGGCGGCAGGTGGGTCGCGGGCTGTTCGAGATCGACGGCGTCGCTGACGCGGTGCTGCGCGAGTTCTCACGCCGGCGGGTCGAGATAGAGGACCGCGCGTTCGCGCTGACAGGCGTCGAGGCGTCGAAGTTGTCTCGCGAGCGGCTCCAGGGGATCGCGCTTGCGACACGCAAAGCGAAGGAGTACGGCGTGGATGGCGCGCGGTGGCGGCAGGATGCGAAGGCCAGGGCGGCCGAGCACGGTCTCGGTCGCGGGGAGGTCAAGTCGCTGATGCGCTCGCATCCGAGGATCGCCGGGCTGTCCGAGGCCGATGTTGTCCGCTCGGCGGCGGAGCGCCTATCGGGCCCGCAGGGGCTCACGGGGAACCACAACACGTTCGCTCGGCGGCACGCGCTGGCGGAGATCGCCGGCGAGTTCACCCAGGGTGCGGACTTTGTGCAGCTAGAGCGCGCAACGAGCAGCTACCTCGATCACCGCTCTGTTGTGCCGCTCGGACGCATCGATGCAGAGCATCGGTTCACGACTCGCGATCTGCTCGCCTGCGAGCGCGCGATCGTCGAAGGCGCGAAGCGTCCCGCAAGGGAGCGGGTTGCGATGCTACATCCGCGTCTGTGCGACTGGGCGCTCGCGGACATGCTGCTGCCGCTGAGCGGTGAGCAGGCCAAGGCCGTGCGAGTGCTCGCGACCGACGGCCGTGGAGTGTCGGTCCTCCAGGCTCTGGCCGGTACCGGCAAGACGCGTGTCCTTGCCGGCCTGGCCCGCGCCTATGAGGCGGCGGGGTACCGGATTCGAGGGGTCGCGCCGACGGGGCGCGCCGCTCGCGAGCTGGGCGACGCCGCGAGCATCCCGGCGTTCACGATCCATCGACTCCTCTGGGAGCTGGAGGACAGCGGTGGTTTCGCGCCCAAGACGGTCATCTTGTTCGACGAGGCTGGCTCGGCGCCCACCCGCGCGTCTGCCCGGTTGTTCGCGCTTGCCGAGCGCGCGGGAGTGAAGGTGATCGCCGCCGGGGACTCAGGCCAGCTGCCCTCGGTTGCGGCTGGAGGGTGGTTCGCAGCGATCGCCGAGAAGCTACGCGGACCCGAGCTGCGCGAGGTCATGCGCCAGCGCGACCCCGCCGAGCGCGAAGCGCTCGAACACCTCCACGACGGCGACCCAGAGCCGTACCTCCAGCTCAAGCGTGACCAGGGTTCGCTGGGAATCCACGAGCACGAAGAGGACGCGGTCGCAGCGATCCTCGGCGAGTGGAACGACGCCCGCGAGCGACACGGCCTCTCACAGACCGTGATGATCGCTCGCGATAACGCCACCAGAGAGATCCTGAATGACCGCGCCCGCCAAGTCCTGATTGCCGAAAGTGCCCTGGGTCCCGACGGTGTGACGATCGCCGCTCAGGAGTTCCGGGTAGGCGACCGTGTGATCGCACGCCGCAACGACCGCCACCGCGACATCGACAACGGCACCCTCGGGCGTATCGCCGCGATCGATCGCCGCACCGGCGAGGTCACCGTCATCACCGATGGAGGCAAGCGCCGGCAGCTCGACGCAAGCTATGTAGCCGAGCACCTCGAGCACGCCTATGCGCTCACAGGCCACGGCGCGCACGGCGCAACGGTCGAATGGGCCGGGGTGATCGGCCGACCGTCCGAATTCACGCGCGAATGGGCCTACACATCACTCTCACGCGCGCGCGGGCGGGCGCATGTATATGTGGTTGCCGAAGCGACGGAGGGACAGAGGAAGCGCGAGCGGTACGCGCCACCCGAGCCAGACAGAACAGCCGCGGAAGCGCTCGACATCATGACCCGCACGATGCGTCGCCGGGAAGCCGAGCCCCTCGCGATAGATGCCCGTGAGGGTCCAGAGCTTCCAGCTGCCGGTCCGAGACCGACTACGCGCATCCCCCTCGGTGAGCAGGCGGAGGCAGGGGCCGAGCACGCGTCCGCCAGCTGGGAAGTCCGTCGGCCGCCGGAGATCCGCGGACCCGGGCCAGGGCGCTGGCGCGCATCCGAACGCGAACGCGGGATCGAGCGTTAGGTTCCGCTCGCCGGGTGCTGCGGCGACTAGCGCAGCATTGAACGCAGAAGCACGCGCCAACTCAGCCGGCTGTCGAGAACCGTCCGGTCCGAGCATCTCGTCGACACGGACCGGGGTGACTGCTTGCACGCGATTGCGCAAGCGAGGAAGGAGATCGGCCCAGCTCCGATTGCATAGGCACGACGACGGGATCGAGCATGCGGCCGACTTGCGCGCTCTCCGCGCAAAGGAGGTCGATCCCCCGCCGGCGATGAGATGCTCGTCATCTGAGCAATGCAGGAGCGGCGCGATCCGGCGCCGCGGCTTCCGAGTCTCCTCAAACCCAGAAGTCTGGACGGGACTGCCGGAATGCTCCGGTAGCACCAGCGGGCCGACCGCCGGAGCGAGCTCACTGCTCGGTTTCGTTTCTGGGGTGCAACCGGCGTGGCGGGGCGATCTTGCGTACCGGGACGTCACGATGACAAGGATCCAGGGCGCCACAAGCAACGCGTCCCGCTGGCCGGCAGCCGGTAGGAGACAAGCGTTTAGCTTGCCAGCAACGCGTTAAGCCGCTTGAGCAAAGTCTTACTGGCAGCCTCCAGACGGCCGAGGTCACGGCGCACGGAGCGGTTGTCTCCGAGCGCGGCGTCGACGTCTCTGATCGCGGCGCGCAGATCTGCGGCGTTAACCCTGGCTGAAGCTCTGGCCGACCGGGCGTCTGCAGACGGCTTCGCGGGATGGCCCTTAAGCGCCGCCTCGGCCTGCTTAAGCGCGGTGGCCTCGTCGACGATCTCATGGCTGATCGGACTGACGTACAGATAGCCGTTGTTCTGCCATTTGTCGATCAGATCGCGTGCGTCGTCGAGGCGCTTGCGGTCTGCCAGCAGCTTGTTCAGCTGATCGTGAAGCGGTTTCGCGCACGCTGTCCCCTCCGCGAGCGCGCGCGCCAGATCCGCGTTCGCACGATCGAGGGCGCGCTCGGCGAGCACGAAGTCGGAGTGCGCCCCCTTGGTCAGCCTCGACCAGTCTTGGCTGCGCAGTTCGGCTTGGAGGGCCAAGCCGAACAGCTCAGTGCCAGCGTGGAGGACCTCGACGAACAGAGCGGATTCCGGAGTTATCACTGCCCCGTGTTCCAAAGCAGCTAGCAGCTCGCCGAGCCCCTCTCCATCGATGATCGTCTTGGCCGCCTCGTCCCTCACCTCCTGGTCGATTTCTCCGTCGCTCTCGTCGGCTTTCTCCAGCTCCTTCTCACCCAAGGCGGCGAGCTGCTCCGCCATCTCGTACTCGCGCTGCGCCTCGCTGTAGGCGTTCCGGTCGCATCTCATCAGCTTGATCGTTTGGTCATCGACGGTGGTGTTCATGCCGTTGCACTGGAGCGTCACGACTACCTCGAACGCTTGTGTCGTCGGCCCGTTCGGGTCCATCGTCACCGCGAAAGTCAACGGATGGGCGCTGTCGTTTGGGTTCGCGTCCGCACCGTTAGTGTCGGCGCTGGTGCCTCCACCATAAGCGGCAGAATCGTAGCCGGCGCTCGTGCCGTCGGCGCGGGTGATACTCACCTGGACCCCCCAGTTGTGAGACGGTGGGACGTAATCGGGAGGGTACGGACACTCCACGCTCCATCCGACGGTCACGCCAGCCACGCCGTCAGAGTTGACCGGACCGACGGACACAGTGGCCGAGCCGCAAGGCCCGTTGTCGGGCTGAGGGCAGGTCGGAGATCCCTGCGCCCCAGTCGAGACTGCAAACACGAGACCGGCGACCAGCGGAAGCGCGCCGCTCACGCACAGCAACAGCCTGCGCCGCCGTGCAATACCCCACACCGCTAGCGCGCGACGAGCTTGACCGTTCCGTCTACTTCCCACCCCCGAATCCATCGGTTTCCAACGTAACAGCTGCCGGTTGTCCTGTCAACGGTCCGATCGGTCGATGTCAAGCCAGGACGGCAGTGCTCAATGCGTATGCGGCTCGCTGTCGATCGAGACGGAGGCTGTGAGGAGAAGTCCGCGCCTGGCGCTTGAGCCCTAATGCGTTGATCTGCCCACAGGGGTCGAGCGAAGAGTCCGGGATCGTCGACGGACATTTCGCCACGAGCCTGGCTTGGAACGATCGGGGAAGCATCGCGGCAATCCGGCCTGATTACCGCAACCACGGCAGAGCAGGTCTAACGACCAAACACCCGAGCGACCCGCTCCTCGCCACGAGCAGGGCGAGCGACTCAACCGACGCCCACTGCACATGCCTAGGTCACGCCCAGGCAGGCCGGGCTCGAGCACGACGCGTCCCACTTGCGCGCTCGCGTGCCAGCAGCGCTCGCCGCCGGCGTCCGCGGACGATCGCAATCCCCGAATGCGATCGCCGGTTCCGCCACGATCAGCGCGATCGAATTGGCGACCAGGGGATCGTCAGCGAGGTGATCGGCCGACGACCGGTCGGCAATCAATGCGATCGCCGCGGTCGATTGTCGAGAGAAGAGCGAGATGGTCGACCTCCGCTCGCTCGGCGGTTCACCGCCGTGCTTCTCCTCTCTCGATTCGTGTCAGGTGTGCCGCCGGGGCCGTTTGCGGCCGAAACCCTGATCAACCGGCTCGGCGAAATAGCCCGCGCCGCCTGGGTTTCGGCGCTCGATTCGAACGAAAGACCTCCTGTTAGGTTGCCATCGGTGGGACCATGGGCGTGATGCGTTCAATCAATCCTTGACATGCGATGGGTAGGCGCGCAACCGGCCAGATCCTGACCGCCAAAGACAGGCGGGGCGACACGACCTACTCCGTGCGCTTCCGCGGCCGAGGCTACCCGCACCAGGTGATCCTGCTCGGCTCGAGCGGCGACGGTTGCACCCGCGCGAAGGCCGAGCACGAGGCGCAGATCGTGGCGGCGCAGATCCGTGCCGGAAGGTGGATGCCGACGCCCAAACCCGCGTACTTCGACGATGGCGAGCCATACACGTTCCGCCACCTTGCGAGCGACTACTACTACCGCAAGCGGCGCAAGGGGCTGCGGGCGAGTTCTCTGTCCGACATGCTCAACAAGCTCCAGAAACACTTGCTGCCGTTCTTCGGCGAGTACCAGCTGCACGAGATCGACGAGCAGCTCATCGAGGACTACATCGAGCAGAAGCAGCGCGAGAACGACCGCCTCGCTGCCGCCGCGTCGATCGGCCGCCCGTATCTGAACAAGGCAGGCCGACCCCACCGGCCGGTGAAAGCCTCGACGATCAACACGCACCTGCACCTGCTCGCCGGGATCCTCGATCGGGCAGTGCGAGAAGGGCTCATCCCGCGTAACCCGGCCCGAGGTGAGGACCTCCGGCTCGCCGTCCGGCGCGAGCGCCACTACGGCCTCGAGCTCGACGAGGCGTGGTCGTTGATCGAGGCCGCCGGCAAGTCCGACCGGCAGCCGACCGAGACCGACATGCTCCGGCAAGAGATCCTCGAGCTACGAGACCGAGGTCTCGACTGGAAGGCCATCGGCAGACAGGTCGGCAAGGCGCCGACCACCTGCATGTACCACGCTCAGCGCCCCGAACCCCGACCGGTCCCGATGCGACGCGCGGTCGTCGCAACGCTGACGCTCGCGGGCTTGAGAGTCGGAGAGCTGTGCGCGCTCAACTGCGCCCACGTTGACCTCGCTCACCGCGTGATCCGAGTCATCGATGCCAAGACTCCGGCCGGGGTCCGCACCGTCGACATTCACGACGACCTGCTCGACGAGCCCGCCGCGTACAAGCAGGCGCTCGGCAATCGGTGGCAGCCCACCAAGCCCTCGTTCCCGAACCGCCGCGGGGGGCGCCTCGACCGTCACGCGATCGCTCGGCATGTGATCGCGCCGGCCGTCACCCGAGCCGACGAACTCCGTGCCGAGCAAGGCATGCCGCCGATCGGTCAGCACGTCACCCCGCACACGCTCCGCTACACGTACATCGCGTCGATGTTCGCCGCCGGCGCCGACCAGGAGTACGTCGCAGCACAGGTCGGCCACGAGGACATCACCACCACGAACCGGATCTACCGCTACGTGCTTCGGCGCAAGGTCCGCGGCGAGATCGGCGAGCGCCGACGCCAGCTGCTGACCGCGCCGCTGAAGCCGTCCGAGCCCGCGCTTAACGTGTTCCTGGACGAGGCAGAAACGACGGAATAAAGGCAGATAAAGGCAGAACGAACGCACACGATGGTTACGCCCGTAAGCAGTCCCGCAACGAAAATCATCACGCTTGCAGGGCTTAAATTGATGGCGAGACCCGGAATCGAACCGGGGACACCACGATTTTCAGTCGTGTGCTCTACCAACTGAGCTATCTCGCCCGGGTGCCGGAGCCAGAGGCTCCGACGCGCCGATGCTAGCGTCAGAATTCGCTCGATGCCGGCGGGCGCCAAGCACCTGTACGTCCTGCGCCACGCAAAGTCGAGCTGGGACGATCCCGGGCTCGAGGACCGCGAGCGGCCGCTCAACGGGCGCGGACGGAAGGCCGCTCAACAGATCGGCGAGCACCTGCGCAAGGAGGGGATCGAGCCAGAACTCGTTCTCTGCTCCTCAGCCCGGCGCACACAGGAGACGCTCGAGCGCGTCGATCCGGCGGGAGAGCACGTGATCGAGGACGACCTCTACGGCGCGAGCGCAGGCGACTGGATCGAGCGCCTGAAGCGCGTCACGCCCGAGACAGGGTCGGCGATGGTGATCGGGCACAACCCCTCACTCCAGATGCTTGTCGTGGCCCTCGGCGGACCGGACCCCGTGGTCCGTGACAAGTTCCCGACCGGAGCGCTCGCGACGCTCACGTTCGACTGCGCATGGAGCGAGCTGCAGCCCGGCGCCGCCGCGTTGGCATCGCTGGTGCGACCAAAAGACCTGCCCTGAGCGACAATCCGCCGGTGATCACGGATGCGGAGGGGCCGATAGTCGTCGGTCGGGACCTTCAGAAGCGCTACGGGGACGGCCCAACCGCCGTGCACGCTCTCAGAGGCGTCACGGTCGAGCTCCAAGAGGGCAGCTTCACGGCGGTCATGGGACCGTCCGGCTCGGGCAAATCGACGCTCATGCACCTGCTCGCCGGACTCGACCGGCCAACGAGCGGCGATGTCTGGCTCGGGCCGACCAAGCTGACGGGACTCGACGACGGCGAGCTGACGCGCCTGCGCCGCACGCGCGTCGGGTTCGTCTTTCAGGCCTACAACCTGCTGCCGGTACTGACGGTCGAGGAGAACATCGTGCTTCCGCTGAGAATCGCGGGGGAGGAGATCGATCGCGAGTGGGTTGAGCAGCTCGTCAACGCGATCGGGCTTCAGGAGCGGCGCAAACATCGTCCCGCCGAGCTCTCGGGCGGCGAGCAGCAGCGGGTCGCGCTTGCCCGTGCGCTGGCCGGCCGTCCGGCGATCGTGTTTGCCGACGAGCCGACCGGAAATCTCGACTCGAATGCGACCGACGTCCTGCTGCACATATTCCGCCGCGCCGTTGAAGACATCGGCCAGACGATCATGCTCGTGACCCACGACCCACTCGCAGCCAGCGGCACCGATCGAATCGTGTTCCTCCGCGACGGCCGGATCGTTCGGGAGACGGGTCCACTGTCGGCCGCCGAAGTGGTTGACGTCGTCGCAGCCGTTCGCTAGCGGTGCTCGGTTACGTTCTGCGCAGCGTGCTGGCCCGCCGGCGGCGAGCCGCCTTGACCGCGCTTTCGGTGTTCGTCGGCGTCGCGATGATCTCAGGTGCGTACGTGTTCGCCGACACGATCAGGGCGGCGCTCCATGATCTATTCGCGAGCCAGGCGAGCGGCGCCCAGGTGGTCGTGTCGAGTCCGCAGGGGCTCTACTCGCCCACGAACCCTCCAGCCAGCATGCCCGCGTCGCTGGCCACACGAATCGCGCGGCTCCCTGGAGTGGCCGGCGCGCAGGGACAGATCGCCGACGCCGCGACGATCGTCGGCCGCGACGGCAAGGCGGTCAAGGTCGCGGGTTCACCGACGCTCGCGCTGTCCTACCTGCCGCCGCCGCTCGGCGGCGGGCTGCAATTCGTCGTCGGCAGGGCTCCCAGCGGGCCCGATGAGGTCGCACTCGACTCCTCGACGGCTGCTCGCGCGCGTTACCACGTCGGCGACTTGGTCCCGATCGTCACGGGGCAACCGGCGCGGCGCTTCCGCGTCTCCGGGATCGCGCGCGTTGGCGGCGCCTCGCTCGGCGCCGCGACTCTGGCCGTGTTCGACCTGCGCACGGCGCAGGCTCTGTACGACAAAGCCGGCCTGGTTGACGCGGTCTACGTCGCGGCCGCCAGCGGCACACGGGCGGGCGCGCTCGTGAGCGAGATCAACCCACTGCTCCCAGCGGGGCTCGCCGCCCAGCCCGTGCCGCGCGCCGTCGACACCGACATCGCCCAGCTGTCGGGTCAGCTCGACGTGGTAACGGGCGGCCTCGAGGCGTTCGGCTTCATCGTTATGTTCGTCGGCGCATTCGTGATCTTCAACACGCTCGCGATCACCGTTGCCCAGCGGACCCGGGAGCTGGCGCTGCTCCGCGCGCTGGGGGCCACCGAGGGTCAGGTGTTGCGTTCGGTGCTGATCGAGGCGGGCGCGATCGGAGTTCTGTCCTCGTTCGCCGGTCTGCTCGTAGGGCCGGCCGTCGCGCTGCTCGCGAGGACCGTGTTCAAGGCCGCGGGGGTCGAGGTTCCCTCGACGGGCTTGGCGCTCGAGCCTCGTACCGCGGCCATCGCGCTGGCCGTGGGGATCGGCGTCACGCTCGTCGCCGGGCTGCTGCCAGGGCTTCGAGCCACGCGCGTCAGCCCGGTCGAGGGCTTGCGCGCGGGCGCCGGGGCAGAGACGCCTCGGCGGCCGGGTCTCGGGTCGGCAGGGATCGCCCTGCTGCTCGCGTTCGTCGGCGCCGGTGTTGCGCTCACCGGCTCGGGGTCGAGCAGCGCGCGTCTGGCCGCGGCGAGCGTCGGCGCGGTGCTCATGCTGCTGGCTGGCGTGCTGCTCGTCCCGCTGTTCGTACCCGTCGCCGCGCGGATGTTGGCCTGGCCGCTCGAGCGCAAAGGCGGGATCGTCGCGCGCCTCGCGCGCGAGAACGCCACCCGCACGCCGGCGCGGACCGCGATCACCGCCTCGTCACTGATGATCGGCATCGCGCTGGTGCTGTTCGTGTCGGTCTACATCGGCGGCGTTCGCACCACGACGCGGCGCGCGATCGAGCGAACCTTCGCCGCCGACTTCGCGATCGGAAGCGCCGATGGGACCAGTCCGGTTCCGGCTGTGAGCGCTCGGGCGCTCGGGCTTGTGCCGAACGTGCTCGCGGTGTCGAGCATCAGGGCCGCCGATGCGCGGATCAGCGGCGTTGGGAAGGTCACCGTCTCGGGAATCGACACGAGCTCGATCGGGCAGGTGTACCGGTTCGCGTGGTCGGGCCGGGCGCAACCCGACCCAGCGGCGCTCGGCCCCACCGATGTGCTCCTCGAACGCGCGACCGCTCGCGCGACCGGCCGAGGCGTGGGCGGCCAGATCACCGTTTCAGGCCCCGACGGCCTCCAGACGACGCTCACCGTGCGCGGCATCTATAGCGACCGCGCGCTGCTGCGCGGGATGGCGCTCCCGCTCGAGGCGTTCGACCAGCTGTTTCACGAGAGCCGCCTCCAGCAAGTGTTCGTGAAGCTGTCGCCCGGGGCGGACAGCGGCGCGGTCGAGGCCCAGCTCCAGCAGGCACTCTCCAACCTCCCGGGCGTCGTTGTGCGCTCAGAGCGCCGGCTAGCCGCGGAGGCCTCGAGCAAGGTCAACGCCGTGCTCGTGCTCTTCTACGCGCTGCTGGCCATGGTCGCGGTGATGGCGCTGATCGGGCTGCTCAACGCGCTCACGCTTCAGGTCCACGAGCGCACGCGCGAGCTTGGCATCCTGCGCGCGATGGGCCTGACACGTGCCCAGGCCCGGTCGCTGATCCGCGACGAGGGCCTGATCACGGCCGCGCTCGGGACGCTCGTGGGTGCAGGGCTCGGGCTCGGGCTCGCTCGTGTGGTCAGCTCTTCGGCCGACATCGTGTTTGCGGTGCCGTGGCTTCAGCTGGCGCTGATCGCCGGCGTCGGCATGGTGGTCGGCGTGCTCGCGTCGCTACCCCCGGCGAGCCGCGCCGCACGGCTTGACCTACTCAGCGCGCTGGCGCACGAGTAGCGCCCATCCGCCGCAGCAACTCAAGCGCGCCGCGCTTGGACAGCGGCTCGTTGAGGTTCCCGCATTTGGGCGATTGGACGCAGGACGGGCAGCCGTCGGCGCACCGGCACTCGCCGATCAGCCTGGCCGCGTCGGCAGATAGGCGCTCGAACTGGTCATATCCACGCCTCGTCAGCCCAACGCCGCCGGGGTGTCCGTCGTAGATGAAGATCGTCGGGACGCCAGTCTGGGGGTGGGCGTTGGTCGACAGCCCGCCGATGTCCCAGCGGTCGCACATCGCGATCAGAGGCAGGACGGCGATCTGGGCGTGCTCGAGCGCGTGCAGTGAGCCGAGCAGATCCTGCGCGAGCGGCCAGCCGGCCATCAGTCCGTCGAGCTCGTACCAGAGCGCGCGCGTCTGAAACTCGACCGGCGGGAGCGCGAGCCCCTCAAAGCCGATCACCTCCTGGTCCGCAAGGCGCTTGACCTGGTAGCCAAGGACGGTTTCCTCGACGACGACCGAGCCGAACGACAGCTTCACGCCGAGCGCCTCGCGCTGCTCGTACAGCTGCTCGATCTGGGTCAGGCTCTCGCGCTTGGCCTGCGTGTAGTAGTCGCCCGTGAACGGCGTTAGCATCGCGCGACGGCCCTTGAGGTCGAGCTCGGCCACGTGATAGGAGCGCCCGAGGTGGAGGTAGATCGCGCCTTCGTGGACGGTCGAGTACGCCCGCGACGCCTCGATCGCGCCGAGCACCTCCCCCGAGTCCGACTCGATCAGGACGAACGCGTCGGCCGACGCCGAGCGCAGCGCGACGCGCGCGGCCGGGTAGTCGTCGGCGCGCTTGGGGACGAAGCCCGTCGCTCGCTGGCGGAGATATCCGCCCCGCTCGAGCTCCCGCGCCGTCTCCTCCCACCCCGGACCGAGGACTGGTGCGTCAGTCTCGCTGAGCGGCGCCTCGTGCGCCGCGCAGACGAGGTGCCAGCCGTAGATCTCGGGGCTCTCAGGGTCGATGATCGCGGCCTCGACTGGGCGCGAGAGAAACTCGTCGGGGTGGCGGCAGAAGAACTGGTCGAGCGCGTCCTCGCCGGCGACGTAAACCGCCAGGCCGCGGCCGCGGCGGCCGGCGCGACCCCACATCTGCTTGAGGCTCGCGGCGGTTCCGGGATAGGTGACGCAGATCGCGGCATCGAGCGCGCCGATGTCGATCCCGAGCTCGAGCGCGTCTGTTGCGACGACGCCGAGCAGCTCGCCACTCGTCAGGCGCTGCTGGATGTCTTGTCGCTGGGCGGGCGTGTAGCCGGCGCGGTACGGAGCGATTCGCTTGGCGAGCGCCGGCTCGAGCATCGCGGTGGCGTGCCGCGTGATCAACTCGATCCCCTTGCGCGACTTCATGAAGCAGATCGTGCGGGCACCCTCGCTGACGAGCCCCGAGAACAGTTCGGCCGCCTCGTACAGCGGCGAGCCGCGCAGCCCGAGGCTTTCGTCGAGCAGCGGCGGGTTCCACATCGCCGTTCGGCGCGCTGCTCTCGGCGCGCCGTCGTTGTCGATCAGCTGAAAGCCGTCGACTCCGGTGAGGCCTTCGGCGAGCTCGACGGGATTGGCGATCGTCGCGCTTGCCATGAGGAAGCGCGGATTCGATCCGTGGATCGCGGCGGCGCGGCGCAGCCTGCGCAGCACGTTCGCGACGTGCGAACCGAACACACCGCGGTAGGTGTGGGCTTCGTCGACCACCACGAACGCGAGATTCGCGAGCAGCTCGTCCCACGAGTGGTGGTGGGGGAGGATCCCGACGTGGAGCATGTCGGGGTTGGTGAGGATCAGGTTGCTCTTGCGGCGGGTCGCCGAGCGCTGTGAGCGCGGCGTGTCGCCGTCGTAGATCGCCGGCTTGATGTGCGGGAGGCCGAAGGCAGTGATCGCGCGCGCCTGGTCCTGCGCGAGCGCCTTGGTGGGATAGAGGTAGAGCGCCCGCGCGAGCCGATCTTGGGTCAGCACCTCGAGCGTCGGTAGCTGGAAGCAGAGCGACTTGCCCGAGGCTGTCCCGGTCGTGACGATCAATGGGCCGTCGAAGGCGGCCCTGACCGCGTCGGCCTGATGCTCGTAGAGGGCCTCGATGCCCACGTTGGCGAGCGCTTGTTTGACCACCGGCGCCAGCTCCTCGGGGATCTCGGCCAAGCGCGCGTCGCGCGGTTCATAGAAGGACTCGTGCACGAGCCGCTCGTTGGCGCGGCCCGATGCGAGCAGAGCAGTCCAGGGTTCGGCTTCACGCGCGGTCGTGGACACTGTGCAGCCAGTATTGCGATGCGGTGTCTGTACGTCGATCTCGATGGGACTTTGCTCGGCCCGGGCGGCTCGCTGTTGCGGGGCGCAGGCGGGCGGTTCGCCCTGGATGCCGTGCGGGCGCTTCAGGCGTGCGACAGGGCGGGTGCGGAGGTCGTCCTGTATTCGGGCCGCCGCGAGCGGAGCGTGTTCGAGGACGCGCGGCTGCTTGGGATCACGTCGTATTCGTTCGAGCTGGGCTGTGGGCTGGTGGTCGACGGGGAGCTCGAGTGGCTGACCGACGGGATGGTGCCTTCCGAGAAGGCCGGGACGATCTATGAGCAGATCGAGCGCTCGGGAGCTCCCCAGCTGCTGCTCGAGCGCTACGACGGACGGCTCGAGTACCACACGCCCTGGTCCGCCGGGCGGGACGTGTCGCACCTGTTCAGAGGCCTGGTCGACCTGGAGGAGGCGTCCGCACTCGTGGCGCCGTTCGCCATGCGCCTGGTCGACAACGGAATCGTTCACGAGCACGCTCAGGACATGCCCGAGCTGCCGCTCGTTCGCGCCTACCACCTGATCCCGGCCGCCGCTTCGAAGGCGCGGTCAGTCGCTCGCCACATGCAGGTCCGCGGCTACGCGGCGGCGGACTGCATCGCGGTCGGCGACTCGCGCGAGGACATGGACGCTCTCGACGTGGTCGGGACGTTCTGGCTCGTCGCCAACGCTCTTGAGGGCGATCCGACGCTTGCGCCCGGCGAGGGGGTTCGCGTGGCTTCGGAAGGCTACGGCGCCGGCGTGTATGAAGCGGTCGTTACAACGCTGGCGGAGGGGCGCTAGCCGTAGTCGCCGCTGCTGACGATCCCGCTGGCCAGCGCACGCCGCGCCAGCAAGAGACGCTTCTGGTTCTGAGCGGCGCCTTCGAGCCCAAAGCGCGCGAACAGCACGCGAAGGTGTCCCTTGACGGCAGACAGGCTGAGAACGAGTTCGCTCGCGATCGCCCCGTTGCTCGCCGGCGCGCCACCCTCGTCATCGACAACCGGGCGGCACAGGGCGACGAGCACGCGCCGCTGGGCTTCCGAGACTTTGGGGTCGGCGACGGTCGGCACCGACAGGGTTGCGGCGACACGCGGACTGGGGTCGCGGAACCCGAGCAGCGTGTCGCCGACCTGGATGACGTCGCCGTCGCTGAGCGTCCGTTGGCCATGGACGCGCCGCCCGCCGACGAACGTGCCGTTGCGCGACAGCCCGTCGTCTTCGATCACCCACCGCGGCCCGCGGCGCTCCAGATAGGCATGGACGCCTGACACACGCGGGTCCCAGGCGATCTCGATGTCGCTGCCTGGCGCCCGACCGAGCACTGCGCGCTCGCAATCGAGCGCGACCAGACGCTGGGTGCCATCGCCGTCGCGCAGAAACATGAAGGGGTGGGGTCCACGCGCTGCCTCATTGAGTGCTCGCAGCTCGCCTGGGGTCGCGTCGAGTCCGAGAACGGCTGCCTCTTGGGCTCCCGTCACAGCTTCGCGGCCGCCGTTGCGATCTGACGCTCGTCGCCGGTGACCTTCCGTGCCGCGTCGTTGTATGCCGCGCCGTTACCCGTGCGAGCTGTCGCTGAGAGCGATCCATAGGCGTTCGCCGCCGCCCGCAGATCCGCGCTGAGCGACGCGGTCCCGCGCAGTGTCGATGCACGGCCCGCGGCGCGCGCGTACGCGCTGCTCAGGCTCGCGGCCACGGCCGCCTGCTGGGCGCCGGTCCCGGCCGCGTGCAGCTGCGCAATCTCACGTGCGCGGGTCTGGTCAAGCGAGCTTAGGATCGCGCGGAGTCGTTGGTCGACGGTTGTGCCACCCCCGCCCGCGGCAGCGATCCCGGCCGCGATCGCGCCGCCGGCGAGCGCGGCGAGCAGCAGCCCCACAATCGCTCGGCGACTCCTCCTCGCGCGACGCGGGGTCAGGTCGCGGGTGACGGGCACAGTGGCTTGCTCCGCTGGCCGATTGACGAGGCTCGCGTCTCGTCGCCAGCGCGGGCCGAGGAGGTCGAGCACGACGTCCTCGAGCGCTTCCCAGGCCGCATCTGCGCCCGCGAACCGGTCCCTCGGCGCCTTCGCAAGCATCCGCTTGAGCCACGCGTCTAACCGTGGGTCCACGTCGTCGATTGGCGGCACGGGGTCGTGCACATGCCGATAGAGCACCGCCATCGGGGTGTCGGTCTCCTTAAACGGGACCCGGCCGGCGAGCGTCTCCCACGCGATCACGCCAAGCGAGTAGAGATCGGTGGCGGGAGTCAGCTCCTGGCCGAGCGCCTGCTCCGGGGCCATGTATGCAGGGGTCCCGATCGTCGTTCCGGTCGTCGTGATCGCTTCGCGCGGGGCTGCCTCTTTGTACGCGCGCGCGATCCCGAAGTCGGCGATCTTTACGCGACCATCCTCGGTCACCAGCAGGTTCTCGGGCTTGAGGTCGCGGTGGACGATGCCGTGGCGTTCACCGTGGGCGAGGCCGGCAAGTACTCCCTCGAGCACACCCGCGACCTGGGCGAGCCGGAGGCGGGTGATGTATTGGCGAAGCGAGCCGCGCGACAGATATTCCATCGCGATGAACGGGACGCCGCCGTCCTCGAAGAACTCGTGAACCGTCACGACGTTGGCGTGATTCATCGAGCCGGCGAGCCGCGACTCGGTGATGAAGCGCTCGGCGAACGTGGGGTCGTCGGCCCGGATCGGCGCGAGCTCCTTCAGTGCCACCCGGCGATCGAGGTCACGCTGGTGGGCCAGGTAGACGATCGCCGCGCCGCCCCGTCCGATCACCTTAAGCAGGTCGTAGCGTCCAACCGTTCTGAGAGTCTCGGTCATACGGGGAGCGCCAAGGTACCGCGCGATCCATACCTTCGGCTACTTCCGTCCGATGGATTTAGGTGAGATGCTTCCGGCTATGAGATCGGGCGCCGCCGATAGCGGCTCAAGCAGCGCCTCGCATCTGCTCGTCTTCAAGCGCGACTGCGTCGGCGAGTGTGGTCGCGACCTCCGCGAGGTCACCGAACGCGTCGGCTACGCGAGCTGCACTCGTTCCCGCGATTGCCTCGTTGAGCGACGTGACTGCGGCGTCGAACCGGTCCCACAGCTCGGCTGGCCCGCGGCGGCCTGTCCCCGGCCGAAGTTCGTAAGGGGGTTGCGCGCTCTCAGCCCCAGGGACCGGTCGCCACAGCAAGCCCGCTGCGTGAGCATGCTCCCACGCCACCTGCTCGCGCTCGGCGGCCTCCGAGAGCGCGCGGAGCCGCGACGCGAAGCCCGGGTCCGGCGGAGCGAGCTTGTGCTCTCGCATGGCGTCCGCCCACGCTCCGCTCGCGTGGCGCACCGCTCTCATGATCTGCGCGCGCTCCGGGCTCAGCTCGTCGCTGGTGCTCATCGCTCAGCGTCCAGGCTCCGGGGTGCCCACGTGCTCGCCGCCCCAGAAGTCGTCGGCGTCGGGTCCGCTCGCCTGGGTTCCCGAGTCAGGACGTGCGGTGTAGCCGGCCTCGATCAGCCGCTCGAAATCCGATCGGCGGATGCGCACCCTGCGCCCCACCCGAAGCGCGGGCAGGGAGCCCTGATCGATCCAATTGCGGACCGTCTGCTGGTTGAGCTTGAGCGTCTCCGCGACCTCGGCGACGGTCATAAACGTCTCTTCGCCCTCACTAGTCAAGGCTCATTTTCTCCAATTGAGGCTAACTGGTACGAATATCGTACTACGAAGGGTGGCGGAGTTGGCGACTAACGAGCGTGGGGATGAGGGCCGCGCCGGCGCCGCAGTTAAGCCGACCCTTCAGGGCGCGAAGGTAGTCCAGTTCCCGCGCGAATGGCTAGGACCGCGCGAGGAGCTCGTGCCGTTCGGGCCCTCGGCCACGGCCGAGGAGCGGCGGGCGTCGGATGCGGACTTCTGGGGCGAGGACTCGGCGGTGCTTCACGACGCGGTCGAGGCGCCAGCGATGCCCCGGCGGTCGGCCCGTCACGACCGCCGAGGGCTCACTGCAGTCGGCGCTGCGATCGCGGTCGTCGTAATCGGAACCGGCAGTGTGCTCGGCAACCTGGTGTCGAGTGGCTCCCCCGACCACCACGTGTCTTTTGCCGTCATGAGTATCCCGCCGCTGGCGCCGGCTGGCGTCAAGCCGGCTGTGCATCACGCCAAGCGAGCTGCCGCCGCGGCGAAGGCGCACCGGCGCGCGACGCGTGCGCGGGCTAAGGCTTCGCAGGCAGCCACCTCGCCGGGGTCCGCAACTTCGTCAACGACCTCTGTGTCCTCAAATCAGCCCGCGCCTGCCTCGTCGGGAGGTGGAAGCTCGCCCAGTGGTGGCAGCTCTCAGAGCGGCGGCGCATTCACGCTAGGGGGTCCATGACCGCGCATCCGTCCACACGACCGAAAGGCCAATGATGAGGCGAATCCTCGACCACGCCCGGCACAACCTGATCGCATATCTCGCTCTGTTCGTCGCGTTGGGGGGAACCGGGTATGCGGCGGCCAATTTGCCAAACGGCTCCGTCACGCCCGCGGCGCTGAACCGCCACCTGATCGGGGGCTACGTGCGGGCGTGGGCGGTCACGAACGACAACTGCAAGCTCGTGGCGTCGAGTCCGAGAGCGCACATCCTGCCGGTTGATTGCGTGGGTCCCTCAAGCGAGCTCACCGTTGCGTGGCGCGGCAAGCTCCCACGCCGGAGTGGAGCTTGCGCTGTGATCGCTGTCCCCAGCGACACCGCCCCCTCCGGGGAGCCGCAGCCGTCGGTGCTGGCGCAATACATCGGCCACGGGAGCGTGAACCTCTTCTGGTCAAACGCGCGCGGCCCGGGGCAGGGAGCGAGCATTGCGCTCATCTGCTGAATCCCTGCCGCGCAAAGTTCTACTGGTCCTTGTGGTCGCTGTTGCCTCGGCGGTGGCTGCACCCTCCGCCGGCGCCGTCCAGGACATCGTCTGGTACAGCGGGATCTGCTCGAGCGGGAACGCCTCCATGGTCCACCCGTTCAGCGAGCCGCCCAACCTCTACGCGGGCGTCCAATGCCCGTTCGATCCACACGCCCAGGCCGGCAACCAGGGTCTCTGGCTCTACGGTCATCGGTCTACGCCGGGCGGGCACGTCGCCCACTGGGAGGCCGACGCCCCGTCGGGGATGGCGATCGTTGCCGCGCATGCGCCGGTGTACAGCGACTACGACGGCAGCCCGCCGTGGGGACAGTTCTTCTACTGGGGCAGCGGCAGCTCCGGTTACCTTGCGAATCTCGGCGGCGGTTCGTCGCCCTGGGGCTGGCAGAGCTTCGCGCCCTCGCGCTACTTCGGCTGGGAGCTGTCGTGCAACGCCGCCAAGACGGGTTGCAACTCGAGCGACGCCTGGATGGAGGTCGCCAATCTCGAGCTCGAGACCTACGAGTACCAGACGCCGACCATCCTCGCCGGGCCTAACAGCGGCAGTCACAACCTGTGGTACCAAGCCGGGCACTGGGTCCGCGGGAGCTTCCCGATCGACGTCGCGGCCCAGGATCCGTCCGGCGTGTGCAGGCTGGTCGTGAATTGGAACGGGCAGGTGGCCCAGGACACGGGTGATCGCGGGTTGGATCCGACGTACTGGGATCAATGCGACCCCGGGCACGACGGCAGCTGGCAGAACCCGTGGCCCAACGCGACGATCAACACCGCCGACGCTGTGCCCACCGACGCCACGAACGTGCCGCTCGAGCTGCTGGCGCACAACGCGTCCTACAACCCAGGCACCGGCAAGCCCGACTGGACCGACGACGTCGAGTACCTCAACGTGGACAACGACCCCGTCGGGCTGGCGCTGAGTGGGTCGAGCCACGACGTACCCGTGACGGCCGGAACGCAGTACGTGACTGCGACTGCGACCTCCGGGCCGTCGGGTGTGGGTGCAATCTATTGCTCGCAGGACGGAGGCTCGTGGACGTCTGAGCGCATGACCGGCGGAGGGACGGCGACGGCCGCAGCGCAGGTTGGAGTCGACGGCCTCGGGCAACACCAGATCTCCTGCTACGCCGCCAACCAGGCCCTCGACGCCGCCGGCCGTGCGGGGACAAGCCCGACGCAGACCTGGTCGGTCAAGATCGGCGAGCCGGTGCAGTCCGGGATCACGTTCGCGCGCGTGATCCGCGACTGCCGGCGGGTGCGTGTACGCGAAGAGCTGCACGGCCATGCTCACTACACCCATGTGCTGCGCTGTCACAGCATCACGCGCGACAACCTTGTCAAGCACGCCTCATACGGCCAGCGGACAACGATCAACGGATGGTTCGCGACCGCAGACGGCACAGCGCTCGGCCACGTACCGGTGAGTATCGTCGCCGCGCCCGACGACGGCTCGGACGCGTGGCACGCGGTCACGGTCGTTCGAACCGCGCCCGACGGAAGCTGGCAGGCCACGGTGCCTCCCGGTCCGTCACGATTGATCGAGGCGGTCTACGACGGCGGACCCCTCACCGAACGGGCCACGTCGCAAACGGTCAAGCTACTCGTTCCCGCAAGCTCGTCACTACACGTGAGCCAGGTTGTGACGTTTGGCAGCTACGCGCGTTTCTGGGGCGCCCTGCGGGGCGGCTATGTGCCGGCGACGGGAGCGATAGTCGTTGTCGAGGCCTTCGACCGCGCCCACTGGCGCAACATCGCGACCGTGCGGACCGATTCGCGCGGTCGTTGGCAGGCGCGTTACTACATCAGCGGGGGCGCCGGCAGCTATCCGATCCGGCTCCACATGCCGCGCCAGGCCGACTATCCGTGGGCCGCGGCGGTCACGCCCCCGCACAAGTTGGTCGTAACACCGTAAGCAGTCCCTCCCTCTGTGGACTGAGCCCCCGAAGGGGCGACGTGGTGTTCCACTGAGAACACCACGGGTGAACGAGTCTTCGCGCCCAGACCCCCAAAGAGCTAACCTCCGAAGACAGTGGTTGGCGACATCCTTCAGCCAAGTCACCTGCTGTTCATCCTCGTGGTCGCGTTGGTCGTGCTCGGGCCGAAGCGTCTGCCCGAGGTTGGACGGACGCTCGGGAAGGGTCTGCGCGATTTCCGGAACGCCGTCAGCGGCATCGACCCGCGAGAAGAGCTCACTGATTTGAGTCAGTCAACCGCCGCAATGACGCATCAAGCGGTGGACCCCACGCCCGCGACCGTCGCCGCGCAGCCCACTCCGCCGGCCCCAGAGCCGGCGCCCGTCCCGGCGGCGCCGCCGTCAGACGCGCACTCGGCCGAGTAGTCCGGCGTCCGAGAGCAGCTCCCGCAGCCGCGCGGCTGACTCGAACCTCACCGCCTGCATCCCCACGCCGACGGCCGCGTCGACGTTGCGCTGCGCGTCATCGACCATCAGCGTCGACTCCGCCCGCAGGCCGAACCTGCTCAGCAGCAGCTCGAAGATCTCGGCGTCCGGCTTGGCGATCCCCTCGAAGCCCGACACCACCGCCCCGTCGAACCAGCTCAGAAACGGATAGCGCTCCACGCGGACCGGATAAGTCTCGGTCTCCATGTTCGTGAGCGCGTAGCACGGCACCCCGGCCGCCCGAAGCTCGCGCAGGAGCTCGACCGACCCCTCGAGCGCTCCCGCGATCATCTCCTCACTACGTCGCGCCCAGGCCCAGATCAGCTCGGCCTGCGAGGGATGAAGCGCCGCGAGCTCGGCGCACGACTCTTCCCTTGACCGTCCGCGGTCGTGGGCGTCGTGCCATCTAAGCGTGCAGACCTCGGTGAGGAACCTCTCCATCTCGCGCTCGTCGTCGAACAGCTGGCGGTACACGTGCCGCGGATTCCAATCGAGCAGCACGCCGCCGATGTCGAAGACGACGGTTTCAACGGCGGGCATCGCCTCGACGTTAGAGGACGATGCCCGCCATCAAATATCGCTACGGCGCTACGCCGGTTGCGAGCTGAGATGTGCTCGGAACCGCCTCTGAGATCGACTGGCCCTTTGAAGCAGCCGCCGATGAGAGCGAAGCGACGTCCGAGTTGAGCGAGTCAGCACTGGCCGACGTCGCGTGGCCCGCGCCGATCGAGGCTCCGAGCGCCTTGACCTTGTTGTCGAGCGCAATGAGCGGCGCAAACAGCGTGCTCAACAGCTTGCTCGCCCTGACGTCTTGTGCCGCGAGCTTGAGCTCGTGGTACACGAACAGTCCTGCCAGCCCCATCTTCACGAGCGTGAATTTGTGCAACAGCGGGTGCCGCAGGTCGCCAGCCTTGATCGGCTCGTAGATGAAATGGTGGAACGCGCCAAAAGCAAGCGCCGTGTGGAACACGAACTTGGTCTTTGCGAAATGAACGGTGGTGGTCGTGGCAGGCGTCACCGACGTCGAGGACGACGACTTGCTGCCACAACCGGCAGCCGCCAGCGCAACGACCAAACCAACGAGGATTAGTGATCGTCTTAGCATGGCGGGCAAGCTATCGAGCCCTGCGCGGGCAGTTTCCTAGCAACGTGTTAGCGCCGTATGTGTTCGCGTCGCCTGCCGCCGGTAGGCTCGGATCCGATGTCGACAGCGGAGGAACGTGCGGCGCTGGTCACGCTCCTGCGTCGCGGTGCTCGCCCACATCAGACCTATTCCGATCTCCTTGAGGAGACGGGCGGTGCCCAGGAGCTGCTCAGTCAGGAGCAGCTCTTCACCGACGACGACCTGGCCCCCGCGCGGCGGGCCCTCGACGCCTGGGCGCAGGAGGGGATTGAGCTCGTCAGCGTCCTGGATCCGCGCTATCCGGAGAACCTCAAGGCCGTCTATGACCGCCCTCCGCTGCTCTTCGTCGCCGGCCAGCTGAAGCCTGAGGATGCCCGCTCGATCGCGGTAATCGGCTCGCGCCGGGCCAGCGATTCAGGCCTCGCGGCGGCGAAAGCAATCGCAGCCCACCTGGTGCAGCGCAGCTTCACCGTTGTCTCGGGCCTCGCCGCCGGGATCGACACCGCCGCTCATAGCGCCGCGCTGGCACAGGGCGCTCGCACGGTCGCGGTGATCGGGACCGGTCACCGTCATTCCTATCCGCCCCAGAACGCGGCGCTCCAAACGCGGATCGCGTCAGAGCACGCGGTCGTCTCCCAGTTCTGGCCCGACGCGCCGCCGACCCGCCGGAGCTTCCCGATGCGCAACGCGGTCATGTCGGGCATGACGCTCGCGACCGTGATCGTCGAAGCATCGGAGGCAAGCGGCTCGCGCGTCCAGTCGCGACTCGCCCTCGCGCAAGGGCGGCCGGTGTTCGTGCTCGAGCCGCTGCTCGAGCAGGAGTGGGCGCGCGAGCTCGTGACCCGCCCCGGCACGTACACCGTGAGCGCCCCCGAGCAGATCTCCGCGACGGTCGAGAGGCTGACAGCCGCGGACGCCCTCGTCGCCTAGCTGGCGATGCCGAGCGTCGCCGAGCTGAGCGCGCCGTACGCGAACTTCATGCTCGCGCCGCGATCCGGACCGAGCACGTGCGAGGTTTGCTTCAACTTCACGCGCGGCTACCAGCGCTGCTACGCATGTGCCCACAGCCCTCAATGGCTGGATGTGGTCGCGCCGATCTCCTACAGCGTGGCGACCGAACAACTGCACCGAGCGCTGATGGTCTACAAGCGGCTGACGGGCGAGATCGCTCGCCGCGTGGGCGTCGAGCTCGCCGCAGTTCTGTGGCGCCACCTGGACGCTCATGAGCAATGCGTCGCGCAGGCTGCGGGACTGGATCACTTCCAGCTGGTGACCACGGTTCCAGGGCGCAGCGAGCGGCACCCATTACCGAGGATCGTCGGCGAGCTTATTGGACCGACCCGCGACCGCTACCAGCCGCTGCTGCGACGGGCGTCGGTCGGCGAGGAGCGCGCGTTCGATGCAGACAAATTCGAGCCGCTAGAAACGCTCGCTGGGCAGCCAGTGCTCCTGATCGACGACACCTGGACGACCGGAGCGAGCGCGCAGAGCGCCGCCGCAGCGGTCAAGGCAGCTGGCTCAGGTCCCGTCGCGGCGGTCGTGATCGGCAGGCACGTCAACCGCGACTGGCACGAGAACGACCGCCGACTGCGTGCGATTCCGCTCCCGTTCGACTGGGAGCGGTGCTCGCTATGCGGATGAACCAGCTTCGTGCTGAATGACGATCTCGTAGCGGTCCGTGACCGACGGCCGCTCGCGATCGACACCGGCGCGCGTTACTGCTGCCGCGCGGATCTCGTCCGCGAGCTGGTCGGTCGCACGCAGGGACTCCATCGAGTCCCAGTACGTGACGGCGATCGCCCGCCCGCCCGTGTAGTCGACGCCGGCCCACATGCCCCGGTATCCAGGGGCCTGCTCGAACTTCGGCAGGTTCTCCTCCTGGAAGTGCTCGAGCGTGGCCTTGATCCGCTCCGGTGGAAGACCGGGGAAAAGGGTCACCCGTGCATACATGAGACCACCTCCAATGTTGTGCCTCTCGAAGCCTACTCCCGGAAGGCAGGTGCGGGGCGACTGTGATCGCGCCGTGGAGTCGAAGCGACTAGGGCTTGACGGCGAGCACCAGCGCCGAAGCCGCGTGAGCGGGGTCAACGACTGTGAGCGCGAACATCACGGTCTTCACCTTGTGTCGCCTTGCTCGCTTTAGGAGCGCCGTGCTCTCGGAGAGCACCGGACCGCTGACGGCGATCGATACGCGCGGTGCCGGTGCTGCGAGGGTGATCGCCAGCCACCCGCCTGCCAGCTTGACGCTCCTGAGCTGGGCGCCGACGAGCGCGAGCCCGTTGCAGCGCCCCTTCTTGACCCGGCATCTCTTAAACGTCAGGCCCGCGGCCGGCGCGATCGACAGCGAAGCGATGTTGGGCGCGTTGGCGCCGTGCCTGATCGCGAACCGAAGCCTTGGCTGTCCCGTCGCAAGCCCGGTCAGCGACTGGCCCGACAACCTCGGCGGCTTAGGCGGCGGCGAGGGCGGCGGGCAGTTCGTGAAGGTGACCGGCGTCGATGAGGTCACTGCCGGGTTACCGTCCCAGGGCGTGAACGTCGTGGTCAAGTTGCCCGCGCCGCACGTCGTCTGAAATGCCTTGCGGTTGCCCGGCCCGGTGATGTCGACCGTCAGCGCGGAGAGCGGGAAGTCGGGCATGTTCGCGAACGTGATGAGGTCGTTCGTCGTGTCGATAGCCCCGCTCAGCGAGAGGTTCACCGCCGGAAAGTTGATCGTCAGCGTGGGAGCAAGAAACGTTCCGCTGAGTGTGACGGTGCCGTTACTGAGCAGCGACGGCGGTAGGAGCGGTGAGCTAGCCGTCGCATTGCCGACCGCGCACGGCGAGCCGAACAGGCACACCGCATCGGCGAGCGTGTTCGGCTGGACGCTGGGCGGGAGGCTGAGCTTAAAGGCCTGAGTCGCCGACTCGCTGGCCATGTTCTGCTGCGAGACCGACGTGATCAGCTCTGCGCCTGAGTCGTTTGCGTCCTTGACCGCGTGGACGGTCAAGCTTGGGCGGTAGGCGAGCGAGGCGCAGCCGGTGACGCTCAGCGGCGCGCTGGCCTGAGGCGCGAGCATGCCGAGTTGGTCTCGTGCGATGAGGACCACGTTCACTGGGGTTGACGGGCAGCTTGTCGGTGTCCGGACCCCCAGCATCGCCTCCAGCTCGCTCAGCCCGACATTCGGCAGGCTGGAGAAGTCGAGATCAAGCCCCGCACCGTTGACGTCGGATGCGCTGCGCATGGTCACGTCGGCAATCGCCAATGTGCCGTTCTTGTTGACGAGCGCGATGCCGAAGATGTCTGCAGGGCTGGGAGGCTGTTCGATGTAAAGGCTGACCGCGCCGGTCCACGACGCGTCGTTCGCGGTGGCGGTTCCGGTGCCGATCTGGCACGCAAGCTGCGGGGCCGAGGCGGTGAGGCAGGCGCCGTTGTCGATACTCGCGTTCAGCAGCAGCCCGGGGGGCAGCACGGTGTCGAAGCTTGAGGGCGAGTCGAGGGGCGAGGGGTTGAACTTGTAATCGAGGCTGAGGGCGGTCGTCGTCGAACCCGACGAGACTGCGCCGGGAGTGATCCCGAGCGACGGCGACACGGAGGCCGCCGCCGCCGCGGGGGCGGCGAGCAGGAGGGCCGTCCCTACGATCAGGGCGCGACGAAGCAGCATCCTTTCTAGTTAACACGGCCATCACAGCATCAGTTCGGCGTAGGCTCTCGCTGCTGCGATGACGCGTTCGCTCAAGGAGCTTCCCGATGATCAGCTCGCCGTGCTGTCGCTGCTCCTGTCAGGAGGGCGCTCCTATGATGAGATTGCGCGGCTGTCGGGCGCAGATTCGGGTGCCGTGCGCGCGCGCGCTCACACGGCGGCCGCGCAGCTCGTCGAGAGCAACCGGCCGCCAGACGCGGCCACGCGCGCGCTGATCGTCGACTATCTGCTCGGCGTGCAGTCCCACGCCGATCGTGTACGCAGCTGCTATCTCCTGGCCGGCTCGCCGCCCGATCGCGAATGGGCCACGCGGCTCTCCCGCGCCCTCGCCCCGCTCACCAAGGTGCCGCTTCCCGTGATCCCCGGTGAAGGGCCGCTGGCCCTGAACTGATCGGCCCAAGGCTACGCAGCCGTAGCTAGCCGACAACCTTCGTTGGTAGCCTTGCCCGCGTCGATGCCTAGCCGTCCAGCCCTCCAGGCAAGCGACTCCACTCCGGGGCGCCGTCGCTATGCGCCGCGGATGCCGCCTGCCCAGCGTCGCGAACAGCTGATTGACGCGGCGCTGCAGGTGATCCTCGAACAGGGCTACAGCGGCGTGTCGATCGAGGCGATCGCCCGCGAGGCTGGCGTCACGCGGCCGGTCGTCTATGACCATTTCCCGAACCTGGGGCGGCTGCTGTACGCGCTGATCGAGCGCGAGGAGCGGATCTCGCTCGAGCAGCTCGAGCAGGTCGTGCCCGACGAACCGGGCGACCTCGATCCAATCGAGCTCCTGGCCGGTGGCGTCAAGCGCTTTCTGGAGGCCGTCGCGAGCCGGCCCGCTACCTGGCGCATCATCCTGTTGCCGCTCGAAGGCACGCCCGAGATCGTCCGCGACCACATCGAAACCAACCGCGCAAGTACAGAGGAGCGGATCGCCAAGCTCGTGCGGTGGGCGCTCGAGCGGCCGGAGCTGCCCGACGACCTTGATGTCGAGCTCATCGCGCGCGCGATCCGCGTGCTCGGCGAGGATGCGGGCCGGATGCTGCTGACCGACCCAAAGGGCTACTCACCTGAGCGCTTCGAGGGCTTCGTGCGGAGCGTCATGGCGCTAGTACTTCGGTGATCACCGCCCGCTCGGCGAGCGAGCTCGCGCGAGCGATCCGTCAACGCGAGCTGACCGCGGTCGATGTCGTCGCGGCCCACGTCAATCTGCACCGGCAGTTCGCTCCGCGCATCAACGCGGTCGTGGCGGAACGGTTCGATCGCGCGCTTGACGACGCGGCTGCGGCCGATGCTCGCGTGGCGTCGGGTGGCGAGCTTCCGCCGCTGCTCGGAGTGCCCTTCACGGTCAAGGAGACGATTGCGGTCGAGGGTATGCCCCAGTCCGCGGGGCTCGTCGCGCGGCGCGAGTACCGCGCACCATCGAACGCGCCGACCGTGCAGCAGTTGGTCGACGCGGGCGCGATCCCGCTCGGGGTCACGAACACCTCGGAGCTCACGCTGTGGATCGAGTCCGACAACAAGCTCTACGGGCGGACCAGCAACCCCTACGACAACTCGCGGACAGCGGGCGGATCGTCGGGCGGCGAGGGAGCTGCGGTCGGCTGCGGTGGCTCTCCCTTCGGGCTGGCATCCGACATCGCGGGCTCGATCCGGGTTCCGGCGCTCTTCTGTGGCGTGTTCGGGCACAAGCCATCGTCGGGTCTGGTCTGCAACGACGGCATGTGGCCGCCGACGGAGGGCGAGTCGGGGCTGATGCTCGGGGTCGGGTGCCTTGCGCGGCGAGGCGAGGACCTGATGCCGTTGCTCGAGGTGCTCGCCGGCCGCCCCCTCGGCGTACCCTCCGATGTGTCGCTCAACGGCCTGACTGTGACGACCGTCGAGGAGGCTTCGCGCGCGGCGATCAGTGAGGAGCTGCGCGACGCGCGCGAGCGCGCCGTCGGCGCGCTGCTCGCGGCCGGCGCGGAAGTGAAGCGCGTGCACCTACGTTCGTGGCGCCGTGCCGTCGCGCCATACCTGGCGAGGCTCCAGGCCGGGTCGAACTCGAGCCATCCCACCCTCAAGCTCCTCGAGGAGTCCGGCGAGGAGCGCCCCAGCTTGCGCAGCCTGCTGCGCCGCAGCGAGCGTCACACGGCGCCCGCGCGGATCGCGCTGGCAGCTGAGCTGCTCCCGGAGCGCCGCCGGCCGCCCAGACGTGCTCTGCGGGCGGCGGACGCGCTCGTATCCGAGCTGCTCGAGGCGATCGGCGACGGCGTGCTGCTGCATCCCGCGCATCCGCGCCCGGCACCCCACCACGGCCGCACGCTCGGGCGGCCATGGTTGCTGACGCCCGCAGCGATCTTCAACCTCGCGGGCGTGCCCGTGACCGAGGTGCCGCTTGGCCTGTCCGAGACGGGGCTGCCCGTTGGTGTGCAGGTCGCCGCCGGAGCCGGCCGAGACGACGTCGCGATCGCCGTCGCGCTCGAACTCGAGCGCGTCTTCGGCGGCTGGGTGCCACCGCTCGGGTCGGCAGGGGTTAGGGCGGGGGTTGTCGATAAAAGCGACACATATCGTCGCTTTTATCGACAGCCTCCCAGGCGGCGTCTTGCGCCGCCACCCCATGAAGGGTGAAATGTCATCGGCCGCCGGGCTGACGCCGGCGAGGCTTGGTGCATCAGTGAGAGCCCGTGCGACAGCGTGGCGCAGGAGCCTGTGGAACCGTTGATTGCTGCCCACGAGCGCGAAAGCCAGACTCATCTCTGGGAGGCTCCTCCCGGCGGCCTACTGGGTCCCAGCGACGAAGAACCTCATCGGCCCTAGCTGACAACCGAGCCTGCTCACCTGGCCTGCCGGGTGCAGGCCAGCTTCGCATGCTTGTTCGGCTCCTCAACCCGAGCGGATTTTCAAGCCAGCCTTCCCCTTAACCACGATGAGGACCCAGTTGGGTCCCCATCGCGCGATTCCCACGACGTGTCCACGGCCGGGTTGGGCACGCCCTCCGGGAGATCGATTCCGTAGCGCTCTAACTCGCGCGTGCGGGAAAAGTTGCGGCGTGCCTGGCGAGAGGCGGTCAGCCCAGGCTTGTCATACTGGAGGAGCCCTGCCCCGGGGGCGTAGCTCAGTTGGTTAGAGCGCCGGCCTGTCACGCCGGAGGTCGCGGGTTCGAGTCCCGTCGCTCCCGCTGGTTGTTTGCAGCGATTTCGCCGGCATCGCCCCGGCGGTCAATGTGTCTTTGCGTCCCTGACGCGTCCCGGAGACTGAGGCGCGTGCCTGCCGGATCGCCTCTTCCGCCGCAACGCGAGGCTGACCGCGGAGCTCGCGGATCACGCCAGCGTAGTGGCGGGCCAACGTGGCGACCGAGTGTCCGGCCTGCTCCGCCACGTACGGCAAGTCCTCGCCCGCCCAGAGAAGCAGCGACACGAATGAAGCTCTGAGGCGGTACGGGCGCAGGTCGCCGGTCACGCCCGCGTTGATCGCCGCAGGTCGCCAGATCCGCCTGCGCCAGTTCGCCCAGTCCTCTCTGGTCCACTCGCCGCCGGTGGGCCTCGGCACGATCAACTCGCCGTCTGAGGGGCGGCCGGAGGCCAGCCGCCACTCGGCCAGGTCCTGAACGAGCGGCGGGAGCAGATCGATGTGACGAACCCGGCCGGTCTTGGAGGCGGAGACGCGGAGCGTGCGGTCGCGCACGTCTCCCCACCGGGCGCCGCGGTCCTCGACCGGTCTGAGCCCGCCGTAGGCGAGCAACGACACGATCATCGCGTCCCTCGGCCTGAGCTGCACGCGGATCTGCTCGACCGTCTCGGGCGGAAGCGGGTGTGGCTCGGAGATCCGCTGCTTGGGTTTTGGAACTTGCGCCACGGGGTTTGCGGGGATCAGGCCTCGCATCACCGCGCGCTTCAGGACGCCCTGAAGCAGCGTCATCGTTCTGCGCTGCGTGTCGGCGCTGGCACCGGTGTGTGCCATCTGCTCGCGCAGGTCCTCGACCACCATCGGGGTGATCTCGCGCAACTCGAACGCGCCGAGGCGTGGGTAGAGATGCGTGCCCCACAGCTCGAGGTAGCGCCGCCGCGTGTCCGCTGCCAGATTCGGGATCGCGTACCGAGGCCACCACTCCCCCTCGACGAACTCGGCCAAGGTCTGGCGGGATTGGATGAGGTCGGGAGCGAGCGTGCCGAGCTGGCGGCGGCGCTTGACCTCGAGGTCGAAAGCGTCTGCGTCGTGCTTGCGCGAGAACGTGCGAGCTCGCTTGCGACCGCCCTCGCTCCAGCGGACCTGCCAGCTGCTGCCTCGTTTGCGAACGCTCATCGCCCGCCCACTTCGATCGCCTTCAGGCGCGCGACACTACCCGGCCCGGCAATGGTCTGCGGCGACCGCTGCCGGCGCGGCGGCTGCGCGTCCTGCGCGTGGGCGGGACTAGACTCGATCCACCCGCGGGCGTCGTCCTCCCTGACCAGGATCCGGCGCGCGGGGCGAAACGCTTGCAAGCGGCCAGATCGAATCGCGCGGCGGACAGAGCGGTGCTCGCAGCGGGCGAGCTGCGCGACCTCCTCAACGGTCATGTAGATGGTCACGGCCCGCACGGTCTTCCCTCGCGCCCGCCTCGTCCGCCGTCGTCCTGACGGGACAAGCTGGTTTCGTTGGGCCAGGAGCCGCGACACGTCGAAAGCCTCTCAGCTTGGCATTACAAGTTGTTACAAGATAGCAACTTGGAATGACAAGTCAACTTTGAGCAACCTCGAGTTCGCCCCCCCGCCACCGAAGCAGGACTGGCTCATGCCGTATCTGAGCCCCGGTCTCCCCGTCGATACCGAACGGGCCGTACAGCGTCGAGGTATCCAGACTCGTCGCAGCCGCCCAGAGGGCGACCGGCTCAACGCCCCCAGCAAGCTCGGCGCAGTGAATAGCCAGCGTGGCTGCGGCGGCAGCCTGCACGGCGGGGTAGTCAGGCCAGCAACCCGCTTCAGAGCGATACGCGGTCACGAACTCGGCCTCGGTGGGACCCAGCTCGGGGCGTCCCTCTCGCCCAAGAAACCATTGGGCGATCCCGTAGATACCGTCCGGCTTGACGATCGAGGCGAAGTCTCGGACCCCGGCGGCAACCGAGCACAGCGTTCTCGGCGGCCTCGATGCGGACTTCGCCGCATTCACGATCTCTACGTCGTCCTCGAATGTGCCGACGCTCAAAAGGTCCCAGGGGTCTGGGGAATCTGCTAGCCATTCGTCCTCGCGCGCATCTTTCTCGACCGCCTCTAGCCCCAGGCTCTCCGCCTCTCGCAAGGCACCCGCCGCGACCTGGCGCCCGAACCGCCCGCGTCCGCGAACGACCCACAGGCTCGCGCGGGGCACCTTGCTCGCCAGCATCCGACCGAATGGCTGGGCGTAGCGACTGGTCGGCGCGAGGACCGACACGATGCGGCCCGGACACAGGGCCTGGACGTCATCTCCAGACCCACCGTGATTCCAGAGAAGCGCGTCGAGGTCGGCCATCGCTTGGCCGGCAGCCCGCATCAGCTGGGTTGAGTAAGGGCCGAGCAGCACATCGCAGCTAGCCGCCATCCGCCCAATAACGGCGCCGACGCGCCCCGGCTGGCTTCCGTCGTCCTCCACGTCGAGGTCAACGTCCGGGCGTGCGAGCGTCGCCCAAGCCTCAAGCCCGTTCGCCGCCTGTCTGCCGAAACGTGCGTACCGACCGCTGAGCGAGAGGCACGCTCCGAGGCGGAGACGCGTCATCGCATCGCGACCTCGTAGCGGAACCGGTGCTTGTCGGCAGCCGCGACGCTGTCTTGCACTTCTACGGCGCGGCTGTCTGAGTCGTAGACGGTCCGCAGAATCCTCACGACCGGCACCCCTTGGTCAAGTTGGAGGACGTCCGCCTCCCGAGGAGTTGGCATGCGGCAGACGAGATCATCGACGGACCGCTTCAACCTGCGTCGGATCGGTCCCGATGGGTCTTCGATCAGTCGATAAGCGCTCCCCGGGATTCGCTCCAGCTCGGCCAGCGCCGTCCCGTCCGCCACCTCGCTCGGGTAGTAGCTGTCGACCAGCGCCACTGGCTCCCCGTTGACACGGAACAGCCGCCGCCGCACCACGACGGGCTCGTTGTCGTCGAGCTCGAGGCGAAGCGCGACGTCCTCGGGCGCCTTGGTCCGCCCCACCTCGAGCAGCTGCTGTTCCGGCTGTTGCCCCTGTTCCTCGACCTGGGCGTTGAATCCTGACTGTCCAGCGCGGCGGTGGCGGCGGAAGGCCTGACCCGACAGCAGCAGGCGCACGTGAGGCTTCGGGCGGACGAACACACCCCTCCCTTGCTCAGTGTTAACGAGACCCTCGGCCTTCAGCAGCGCAATCGCGCGGCGGACCGTCGGGCGGCTCGTCTTGTAGCGCTTGGCGAGCTCGTTCTCCGACGGCATTCGCTCACCGGCGCCGATCCGACCCCCCACAATCGCGCCGCGGAGGTCCTCAACGATGTCGTGATACGGGAACCGACTTGGCAATACAAGTCAAGCGTAGCCGCCTCGACGGCGATGCGGCAAAACGGCGCACCACAGACGCGAGCTCCGAGAGTCCGGCCGACTCGTATGCGGGGAATGCGAGCATCCGACGTGGCTGTCGCGGACGAGTGCTCCTGGGCGGATGCGAGAGCGCGCTCTCGGCGAGCGTTCCGCGCCACACACCGCCTGGATTCACGCGATAGCTGTAGCGCGGCGCTAAGTCCGCCGACCACTGCTCCGATGGGCGGCCGTCGGCGCGGCCGGTGCCCATCGCCTCGGAAAGCAGCCGTGATGGCGCGGCGCGCCGTTCCGAGGCTGGTCGACTCGCGCACAGTCGGGGCGATCCAG